>OGWR01000248.1_pt1 | contig 48878 bp, 47 predicted proteins | sample 1576061 | NCBI WGS metagenome assembly OGWR01 (sample SAMEA3541511, study PRJEB24748) | human gut metagenome | biome: human gut; feature: human-associated habitat; material: faeces | place: China | collected 2012 | reverse complement strand
CAAAACATTCCGGCCTATGTGGAGGAAATCGGGCGGTGGTGGACAGGCGTTGTCCGGTTTGCTGCAAAATATAACATTGTCCTGCCCGAATATTGACCGTCACCGTGCCGTTCGGGTTGGATGGGACAGAAACGGTGTTGCCCGTGCTGGCAGAAGACGGGCGGCGCGTGTACTTGCCGCACACAGAGCAGGTCGTACCAGGCTTGTGCGCCTGGTCGCACTTGGCATCGCAGCGCGCGCAGATACCGTTCTTGTTGCTCCAGTCGTGACCGAGTTTCTTCAGCGTTTCCGCCACAACGGTGGTTGCCTGCGTACCAGCCTCGTCCTTGAAGACTCCACCGCATCTGGAGCAGGTGTAGTACTCGTTGTTGCCGGCTTCCGTGCAGGTCGCGGCCTTGGCATCGGTCTTGGTCAGAGTGGGGTGCTGCTTACTTGTCTGCGCGCTGAGCGCCTCATTATAGGCGTTCAGAACACCCGTCTCGGTGGTTGCGGTATGGATGTTGCCGGATGCCTTATCATAAGGGAAAGTATCTGCGCCCTGCGAGGAAAACGCTGTTGATTTTCCTCGTATTTTTACCAATGATATTTTACGAATGTTTTTCAAAGGTGTTAGCTTACATCATAATTAAGGTTCGATGAAAATATTGGACGAACAGGCCAAGAAATACGACTTCATTTTTTGGCAAGGAGAAAGTGGGCCAATGACTTATATATAAGAAACAAAAGTTATTTTCTCACCATGACAATTTGCTGTTGACAAGGGAAAATGGCCTGGTGTATAATGAAAATAGTTCATCAGAGAGAAATTTTTTTAGAAAGCTATTGTTATTTATTGACCGTGACAAAAGAGGTGGAAGAATGAAATTGCAGGACCTTGCGAGTGTTCGTAGCGGCCTGGTCTTGTCGAGAAAGCAGGCCAAAGAGCCAAGTGAGTATCGATATCCCTTGATTAATCTGCGGTGTATCCAGCAGGAAGGGACAATTCAATTGAAAGAGGCCGATATCTATGAAGCAAAAGAACCGCTGAAAGAAGAATACCTCTCACAAAACGGAGATATCATTGTCCGCCTTACAGCTCCCTATACAGCAGTTCTGATTGATGAAACTACATCTGGAATGGTGGTTTCCTCAAACTTTGTAGTGATTCGAGTTGAGGATAAGAGCCTGTTGCCAGAGTATCTTTTTTGGTTGCTGAATACAGAAAAGATAAAACGAAAAATTTATGAGAATGCAACCAGTAATATGCTTGGCGCAGTTAACGCAAGATTTTTAGCTGACTTTGAATTGGTCCTTCTTTCGGTGGAGGATCAGCGTAAAATCTCCCAGTTCAATCTGCTGGCCAAAAGGGAACGCCAATTACTTAGGATGTTGGTGGAGGAAAAAGAAAAGTACTATGCTGGCGTACTGAATCAGGCGTACAAAAGAGCAAAGAAAGGGAAATGAAGATGACAAACAGAAAAGATATTGAACAGGTCCTGTGGAACGCCTGTGATAGTTTTCGCGGCAAGATCGACAGTTCCCGCTATAAAGACTACATCCTCTCCATGCTGTTCGTGAAGTACCTCAGCGATGTTTCTAAAGAGAGGCGCGAAGGGTATATCAAACAGTATGACGGGGATATGCGCCGGGTGGAACGGGCCATGAGCCGGGAACGCTTTGCAATGGACGAGCAGTCCACTTTCGACTATCTCTATGCCAACCGGAACGACGCTGAAATCGGCCAGAAAATCAATGTGGCACTGAACCACATCGAAGAACACAACAGCGGAAAGCTGCGCAATGTATTCCGGGCTATCGATTTCAACTCCCAAGTGGATTTTGGTGAACCAAAAGAGAAGAACGCTACCCTGCGCAACTTGCTGGAGGATTTCAACGGTCTGGATCTGCGTCCCAGTCAGCTGGGTTCTGCCGATATCATCGGAGATGCCTACGAGTACATGATTGCTATGTTCGCCTCTGATGCCGGAAAAAAGGGTGGAGAGTTCTTTACCCCAAGCCAGGTCTCTGAACTGGTGGCCTCTCTGGTGCAGCCCAAGGAGAACGACCGAATCTACGATCCCACCTGCGGCAGCGGCGGCTTGTTGCTGAAAGCCTATAAGAAAGTACCCAGTGGCAAGGTGGCTATCTATGGCCAGGAGCTCAACGCTCAGACCTGGGCTCTCTGCACTATGAATATGTTCCTGCACGGTGTGGATGATGCCCGGATCTGGCAGGGAGATACTCTCTCCAATCCTCAGAATGTTGAGGATGATAATTTGATGAAGTTCCAGGTTGTGGTGGCAAATCCTCCCTTCAGTCTGGACAAGTGGGACAGCGGCTTCCTTTCGGAGGCTGAGGCAGACAAGAGGGGCAAGAAGAAAATGTCCGCCGAACTGGATCAGTACCACCGTTTCGATTGGGGTGTGCCTCCTACTTCCAAAGGTGATTATGCCTTTGTGCTGCACATGCTCTCCAGTCTGGATGCGGAGAATGGCCGTATGGCAGTGGTACTGCCCCATGGTGTTCTGTTCCGGGGGGCCAGCGAGGGGAAAATTCGGCGTCAGCTGGTGGAAATGAATCTGCTGGATGCGGTCATCGGCCTTCCTGTCAACCTATTTTATGGAACCGGAATCCCTGCCTGTATCCTGGTATTCAAGAAGAACCGCACCTGCCGGGATGTGCTGTTTATCGACGCATCCGGTGACGGGAACTTTGAGAAGGGTAAGAACCAGAACGTCCTGCGGGACAGCGACATTACCCGTATTGTCAATTCCTATCAAGCACGGCAGAACGAGGATAAATACAGTTATGTGGCCTTCTTTGACGAGATCAAGGAGAACGACTTCAACCTGAATATCCCACGGTATGTGGATACCTTTGAGGAAGAAGAACTGGTGGATATTGAGGAGGTGCAGCGGAATATTGCCACCATCGAGGCGGAATTGGCCGAGGTGCAGGCGCAGATGAAAGGCTATTTGAAGGAGCTGGGATTATGAGTAATGAGGTAGAGAACACTGGGAAAATCCTGATTTATCAGAACGAAAAGGGCGATACCAAAATTGATGTCTATTTTGAGGAAGATACAATTTGGATGACGCAAAAAGCAATGTGTGAGCTTTACCAAGTAGCTAAGTCTTCTGTCAGTGAGCACATAAGTAATATTTTTAAAGACGGCGAATTAGAGCCGGAAGCAACTGTTCGGAAATTCCGAACAGTTCAGATTGAAGGCACCCGGCAAGTAACCAGAGAGCGAGACTACTACAATCTAGACATGATTCTGGCCGTTGGTTACCGGGTGCGCAGCAATGTGGGGATACACTTCCGCCGGTGGGCCAGTAGCGTTCTGACCGAGTATATGAAGAAGGGCTTTGCCCTCAATGACGAGCGGTTGCGCAATCCCCGTGAGTTTGGCGCTGACTACTTTGATGAATTACTGGAGCGTATTCGGGATATTCGTGCCAGTGAGAAGCGGGTGTATCAGAAGGTCAAGGAGATATTCGCCCTCTCGGTCGACTACGACAGCAAAAGCCAGGTCGCTCAAAATTTCTTCAAATCGGTTCAGAACAAGCTGGAATATGCTGCCACGGGCCACACTGCGCCAGAGCTCATTGCCAATCGGGCCGATGCTTTCAAGGATAACATGGGACTCACTTCTTTTAAGGGAGTCAAAGTGCGCCGGGGCGATGTGACGGTAGCGAAAAACTACATGACCCATGAGGAGATCAGCACGCTGAATCTCATTGTGAATATGTATCTGGACTATGCGGAGCTGCAGGCCAAAGGGCACAACCCTATGCACATGGCGGACTGGGAAAGCAAGTTGGGCGATTTTCTGCGTTTCAATGGTCGGGAAGTTTTGGAGAATTTCGGAACTGTGAAGCGGGAGGTTGCGGAAAAACTGGCGCTGGAGCAATATGAGCAGTACGATGCCAACCGCCGGGTGCTGGAAGCGTCGGACGATGTGGACGAGCTGGCCGCAGATGTGAAGAGGCTGAAACCGTGAGAAATTGAACGAATTCACTCCGAATATCCCTTGGTATGTGGATACCTTTGAGGAAAAAGAACTTGTGGATATTGATGTGGTGCAGCAAAATATCGCCAATATTGAGGCCAAATTGGCCGAGATGCAGGCGCAGATGAAGAAGTATCTGAAAGAGTTGGGGTTATAAAGGAGGAAAATAGAATGGCATTACCTACGAGCTATATGACGGGCGGATATACTAAAATCCCCCAGTATTTTGATACACTTTTGACCGCAAGGGCTCCGGAAAAGTTTACTAATAAATTTATGGCGGATCTGGGTTTTACCAGCTCAACAGATCGGCTTTTCGCCAATGTACTAAAGTCCATTGGTTTTTTGGATGACAGCGGTGTTCCCACAGAACGATATTTTAAATTTTTGGATCAAAGCTGTTCTAAACAAATGGTGGCAGAAGGTGTGCGAGAAGCTTACGAAGATTTGTTCAATCTTAATGTTACAGCTTATATGATGAGTCAAGCCGACGTAGAAGGAAAATTCAAAACCTTGACCAACGGATCAAAGGCAGCTGCTACAATTACACAGATGGCCAAGACGTTTGTTGCACTTTGCAGTTATGCAGATTGGTCTGCTGCTACAGTTTCGCCACAGCCGGAAACCTCAGTTGCATCGCCCAAACAGGAAGAACCAGCAAATCTTTCAGTTATTTCTTCACAAGAGTATCGGTCAACAGGATTCGATTTAAATTATGATATTCACATTCATCTTCCTGCCACACGTGATCAAGCGGTGTACGATGCATTGTTTGCAAGCTTAGCAAAACACATTCCGCTCAAGTGAGGTGCAGCTATGGAACATGACCTATATTCCTTTGTGTTTCGTGGACAATTGGCTGAACAGGCATTAGATAAAGCAGGAAGAAGTCGATATGCAACGGAAGAAGCTTTCTTCTCTGAAGAATTGGCCCAAAAACTTCATTTTAATGAAATAGACTCAAAATATGTAGAGCAGTCGAAAACAATGATTACTGTGTTTGCTACAATCACAGCCTTTGAAAATGCTACAAGAGAGTTTGTTTATTCTGTTCTTCTTGAAAATTACAAGACAGAATGGTGGACTAAGGGTGTTCAAAACAATATTAAAACACGAGCCGAATCCAGGAAAGCAGAAGAGGCGAAGGTAAAGTGGCATGTGAGTCGTGGTGATGCAATGATGTCGTACTTAGATTTTGGAGACTTGACAAAAATTATGCTTTCCTCAGAGAACTGGCCGCTGTTTCAACCGTATGTCGACTCTCAGGATTGGGTGCGAGCACTATTTGATGATATAGAGAAATCCAGAAATGTAATCATGCACAGTGGTGTTTTGGATGAGTATGATATTGCTCGAGTAGGCTTAAATATCCGTGACTGGTTGCGTCAGATTAATGCATAAGTAGGTGAAAAAATGACACCAGAAATCAAACACAGAATAGAGAAAATCCGGCACGGAAATGTTCCAGGGGGATATAAAAAAACAAAAGCAGGCATTCTCCCTGCTGATTGGGATGTGTATATGCTTGGAGATTGCCTCAGCCGTGTGGAGAGACCGGTAGAGATTAAGCCTAACGAATTGTACACTCAAATCGGTATCCGCTCCCATGGAAAAGGCCTTTTCTATAAAGAATCCGTTACAGGCGCAGCACTGGGAAACAAGGCGGTCTTTTGGATCGAGCCGGACTGCTTTATAGTAAATATTGTTTTTGCATGGGAACAGGCAATCGGGAAGACCACACAATCTGAAGTAGGAATGATTGGTTCCCACCGTTTTCCGATGTACCGTCCTGTAAACGATAGAGTTGATATTGATTACCTGATTTCTTATTTTTTGACAAAGCGGGGAATCGATATTCTGAAGGCAGCATCTCCTGGAGGAGCAGGGCGAAACAAAACACTGGGACAAGAGCGCTTTTTGAAAAGTAAAATTGTACTGCCTCCCATTGGAGAACAACGAAAAATTGCCGCCATCCTCACCACCCAGGACAAGGTGATTGAACTGAAAGAAAAGCGCCTTGCCGAAAAGCAACGGCAGAAAAAGTATCTCATGCAGCAGCTTTTGACCGGCAAAAAACGCTTGCCGGGGTTTAATGGAGCGTGGAAGACAGATTGTCTGGGTAAGTTATTTTTTGAACGCAAAGAAACAAACTGCGAAAACATAGAAATGTTGGCCATTACGGGAACACAAGGTATCATTCCAAGAAAAGAGTTGGATTTAAAAGACAATTCCAGCGAGGACAAATCAAAATATTTGAGAGTCTGCGTTGGGGATATTGGATATAACACAATGCGGATGTGGCAAGGGGTTTCAGCATATTCCAACTATGAAGGCATTGTTAGTCCGGCCTATACAATTTTGAAGCCAAGTTCATCAATTAACGCAAAGTACTTTGCGTATCTTTTCAAAATGTCGGAGATTGTCTTCCTATTTTATCGTTTTTCTCAAGGTTTAGTAGACGATACTCGCAACTTGAAATATGAGAATTTTAAGAAAATCAAGGTTTGCTATCCACCGGACATAGAAGAACAAACCGCCATTGCCGAAGTTCTTTCTGCCGCTGACCATGAAATTGACCTGCTCCAGCAGGACATTGAGCAAGAAAAACAAAAGAAAAAAGCCCTGATGCAGCTTTTGCTGACGGGTATTGTGAGGGTGTAAACATGAAACGTGATATGGATTTATGCAGAAAGATTTTGTTAACTATTGAAGCGCACACACAAAATAAAGAAATTTATGGGTTTTATGTGGATGGTTATGATCGCGATGTGGTCAAATATCATTGTGACTTATTAAAACAAGCGGGCTTTATAACGAAAAGTTCTAAAGACATTCTCGGTGAAGTAATAGTTGGTGAGTTAACATGGGAAGGGCAGGACTTTTTAGACAAGATTCGAGAAGATACTGTTTGGAATAAAATAAAAGAGGTCATTACTCAAAAAGGAGTAACTTTGACATTTGAAATTATTAAGAGTGTTGCACCTTCTATTATTTCAGCTATGATAACTGGAATCTAAATTACGGGTAAATGCGAGGCGGGGTTTTCCGCCCCGCTAATCCTGCGTTTACTGATATTTCCGAAAGGAGGCAACCATGGACAAATCCCTATATTTAGAAAAGAATATCAGCCAGCAACCGGCCATTGATCTGCTGCGGTCCATGGGCTATATCTACATATCCCCGGAGGACTGCGAGGCGCAGAGAGGCAGCCGATACCATGTGCTGCTGAAAGATATCCTTCGTGGCCAACTGCGGCGCCTCAACCGCTATGCCTTCGCCGGTGCGGAAAATGAGTTCTCCGCCGCCAATATTGAGCGGGCTGTGGATGATCTGGACGAGCCTTTAACTGACGGCCTTGTTCGCTCCAGTGAAAAAATCTATGATGCCCTGTTGCTGGGCAAAAGCTATCCTGAGACCGTGGGCGAGGGCAAAGCCCTCAGTTTCAACCTGAAATACATTGACTGGGAACATCCGGAGAACAACCTGTTCCATGTTACCGAGGAGTTTACAGTAGACAGTCGGGACAAGCTTCACAACGCCCGGCCGGATATCGTGCTGTTTATCAACGGTATCCCCTTTGCTGTTATTGAGTGTAAAACGCCTCAGATTAGCGTAGAACAGGCCGTGGAGCAGAACATCCGCAACCAGCAAAAGGAGTATATCCCACAGCTCTACAAGTTTGCCCAGATTGTGATGGCGACCAATAAAAACGCCGTGAAGTATGCCACCACCGGTACGCCTAAAAAATTCTGGAATGTGTGGAAGGAACAGAACACCGCTTTTCTGGAAGGGGCACTGGCCCAGTATGTGACTGACCGCACGCCCACTGAGCAGGATCGGAATTTGATCTCTCTGTTCAGCAAAGAACGGGTTATAGAACTGATCCGATACTTTGTGCTCTTTGACGCCAATGTAAAGAAGATTTGCCGGTATCAGCAGTATTTCGCCATCAAAGAGATTATCAAGACCATTCAGCAGTCGGACGAAAAGGGTAACCGTCAAAGCGGCGTGATCTGGCACACCCAGGGCAGCGGCAAGAGCCTGACCATGGTTATGCTGGCAAAGTATATCTTAATGGAACTGTCCGACTGTAACCCGAAAGTGGTCGTTGTCACTGATCGCAAGGAACTGGATCGGCAGATCGCAGCTACATTTGCACACACCCGGCTCAATCCGGCCAGAGCCACCAGTGGACGGAATCTGGTGGAGCTGCTGAATAGCGGCAAGGCGGATGTGGTCACTACCATCATCAATAAGTTCAACACCGCTGAAAAAATGGAGCACAAGAATTTTTCACGGGATGTGTTTCTGCTGGTGGATGAAAGCCACCGCTCCAACTATGGTCTGCTGGCCACCAAAATGAGGACGGTGTTCCCCAATGCCTGCTACATCGGCTTTACCGGTACTCCTTTGATGAAAAAAGAGAAGAACACCATGGCGAAATTCGGTAAGCTGATCCACAAATATACTATCAAGGACGGTGTGGATGACGGAGCCATTGTGCCGCTCATTTACGAAGGCCGTTTTGTGGAACAGAATGTGGATGAGGCTAATATAGATCTCTGGTTCAAACAGACTACCAAACGGCTCACGGAAGCGCAGCGGGATGACCTTTCACGGAAATGGAGCAGTATCCGCCGCCTAACCTCTACCGATGCTCGTATCAAGCGGATTGCTCTGGACATCAATGAGCACTTCATTGAAGGGTACAAAGATACCGGCTTTAAGGCTATGCTGGCCACTAACTACAAGCGGGATGCGATTCGGTATCTGGAGTGTTTTGAGCAATTTGGGGATTTGAACTGTGCCGTGGTGATCTCACCGCCTGATCTGCGGGAAAGTGTAGACGATATAGACGAGGGTGCCGACGATAAGGTCATTGCCTACTGGAATAAAATGATGAACCGCTACGGTGACGCAGATGCCTACGAAGAGGCAATGAAGAACCAGTTCTGCGCAGGAGACATCGATATTCTTATTGTGTGCAGTAAGTTGCTTACCGGTTTTGATGCCCCCATCTGCCAGGTGCTCTACATCGACAAAGAGTTGAAAGAACACGGCCTGCTCCAAGCTATAGCCCGCACCAATCGTCTGTATGAAGGCAAGGACTACGGCCTCATTGTGGACTACCGTGGACTGATTGAAAAGTTGGATACCGCTATGGATCTGTACAGCGGTGCCGGGCTGGAGAACTTTGACAGTGGAGATCTGAAGGGTGTTGTGGTGGATGTCATGTCGTCTGTGGCTGGCCTGCGGGAAGCCTATACTCAGTTGACAGAATTGTTTGCAGACTTAAAAAATCCACGCGACACCGAAGAAGTGGAAGTTTTTCTTGCTGACGATAAGAAGCGAGAGAACTTTTATAATTTCCTCTGTGCTTTTGGCAAAGCGTTGAATATGGTGCTGAATGCGGAACAGGCGTATGCAGCCATTCCGAAAGATGAATTGAAGCAGTATCAAAACACTTTTATCTTTTTCTCCAAGGTGCGCCGCAGCGTGAAAATCCGGTACTGCGATGCCATTGATAACCGGGAATATGAGCCGCTGATGCAAAATCTTCTGGATACACACCTCTCGGTAGCTGGTCTGAAACAGATTACCAGCCCCATCGATATTCTGAACAAAGATGACTTTGAACGAGAATTAGGGGAATTAGGTTCGCTCCGTGCAAAGGCAGACGCTATTACCAGCAAATTGACCCGCAGCATCAGCGAAAAGTATCAGGAAAATCCTGCCTATTACGACAGTTTCTCCAAGCGTATCAAGGACGCATTGGAGCAGTACAAGGAAAAGGTGATCTCTGAGTCCGAATATCTGGCAAAGATGCGTACCATCATGGAAGACTATCACGCCGGAAAAAGCACCGTGACCTATCCGGAATCCATTAAGAATAATGTCCACGCCCAGGCGTTTTACGGTGTTCTGTCAGCAGTATTCGACGAAGCAAAAGAAGCGGAAGTGTCTCCTGATTTTGTTGCGGAGATTGCGGAAGAGATTACAAAAATTGTGGCCAACCACAGTCAAGTGGATTGGACCAACAACAAAACAATCCACGACCGAATCTCGCAGGATATTGATGACCTTTTTTATGACTACGAGAAAGAACGGGGATTAAAACTGTCTTTTGACACCATTGATAAGATCATCGAAAATGTCAAAACAGTAGAACTTCGGAGGTTTTGACAGCAATGGCACAGGAAAGAACCGTCGTATATGAAAACAACGAGATCCACTACCTGCTGGAGCAGAAGCAGGTAAAAAATCTCAATCTGCGGGTTCATAAGGATTGTATGGTTTATGTTTCAGCTAATCCGGATGTCCCGGCTGAAAAAGTTGACGATTTTGTGGTGAGCAAAGGGGCCTATATTCGCTCAGCACAAAGAAAATTTCGTGAGATGGCGCAGTATGCCCCTCAACCCAAGCAGTATGTCAGTGGAGAGACTTTCTATCTGCTGGGCAGAGGAATCCGCCTGAAAGTGGAGAACAGTATGCGGGACGCAATTTCCTCTGATGGGATATATCTTCGTCTTTGTGTGAAAGACACGGAAGACTTTGCAAAAAAGCAAAAGATGGTGACCCGTTACCTGGATGAGCAGTGTCGATCCATTTTCGGTGAAATTATTTTGGAAACCTACCCCATATTTCAAAAATATGGGGTACCGATGCCAGAATTACGGATTCGGAATATGGAGACCCGATGGGGATCTTGTTTGGCCAAAAAGGGAGTTGTTACACTGAATAAGAGGCTGTTAGAAGCACCACGCAACTGTATCGAATATGTCGTGATGCACGAGCTCTGCCACTTCGTTCATCCAAATCATTCGAAGCAGTTCTATGCGTTCCTAACGATGCTGATGCCGGACTGGAAGCAGAGGAAAGAGACCCTGGATAAAAGCGCAACTTTCTGGTTGTGAAATTCTGTAAGCACATCCGGCAAAACAATGAAGTCGGTACTCCGTTCAAAGAATTGCAGTAAGTTTTGCCGGGGCTCAACCGCAATCAGATTCAAGTACTGATGAGGGAACTCAAGGAGGATGGAAAAGTGGCCTGCAAAGGCAAAACTAGTGCTGCGAGTGGTTTACCAGCAAGTGATTCGCCGTCAATTTCACATATGCTTTTACGTTCAACTTGCAACTAACTTAAAACTAACTTGCGACCAACTTGCGATCTAATCAGCAAAGTATGTTCTGGCGATTAAAGTAGACGGTGGATTTCATAAATCCGGGAGTAAGTAGACGAAGCGGGACGCGAAAAAACTCTATTCTGGAGAAGCACGCTGTCCCACTGCCGCGTTTCCGTACAGACGCCAGTGGAGAAAATCAGATGCGCTAAAGGGAGAATGATCATGCCGAAAATTATCAGGAACGCGATCAGATGCAAGAAATGTGGAGATGTTATCGAAAGTAAGACTGTTCATGATTTCAAGTTTTGCAGCTGCGGTTCCTGCGCCGTGGATGGTGGCCGCGACTACCTTCGCAGATGCGGAAATCGTGAGGATTGGGAAGAACTGTCCGAAGTGGAAAAGCTAGAGAACAACGGTGCATTGACTTGATTTTAAATGATAGAAATTGAGGGATAGAACCATGCCTCTTGAAATTGTTCGCAATGACATTACGAAAATGAGCGTGGACGCCATCGTCAACGCGGCGAAGGAATCCCTGCTGGGCGGAGGCGGCGTGGATGGCTGCATCCACCGCGCGGCGGGGCCTGAGCTGCTCCAGGAGTGCCGGACGCTCGGTGGCTGCAAGACCGGTGATGCCAAGATCACCAAGGCTTACCGGCTGCCCTGCCAATATGTGATCCACACCGTCGGCCCCGTGTGGAACGGCGGTAAGTGCGGCGAGCGGGAACAGCTCGCCTCCTGCTATCGGACGAGCCTTGCGCTGGCGAAGGAGCACTGCTGTGAGACGGTGGCATTTCCGCTGATCTCCTCCGGCATCTTCGGCTACCCCAAGGATCAGGCGCTGCGCGTGGCGGTGGACACTATTGGCGAGTTCCTGCTGCACAACGACATGACGGTCTATATTGTGATCTTTAGCCGCACGGCGTATCAGATCGGCAGCAAACTGTTCGCCGACATCGCCGAGTATGTTGATGACCACTATGTAGACGCGCATACCGATTCCCGACGGGACCGCCTGCGCCGGATGAGCGTTCTCGAAGGTCGAGCGTTGTCTGCCGGTGCAGCGGCAGCGCCTATGGCTGTCGGCGGATTGGACAGTCTGCTGGCACATCTGGACGCCGGTTTCTCGGAAACCCTGCTGAAGCTCATCGACCGCAGCGGCAAAAAGGATTCCGAGATATACAAGAAAGCCAATGTCGACCGCAAGCTGTTCTCTAAGATCCGCAACAATCCGGACTACAAGCCCTCCAAGGCAACAGCCATTGCCTTTGCTATAGCGCTGGAGCTGAATCTGGATGAGACGCGTGACCTCGTTGCCCGCGCGGGCTACGCTCTCAGCGCCAGCAGCAAGTTCGACGTCATTATTGAGTATTTCATCAGGCAGAAGAAGTACGACATCTTCGAGATCAACGAGGCGCTGTTCGCCTTTGACCAGAGCTTGCTGGGAGCGTGAGGAATGAAAATTATACTCAGCCGAAAAGGTTTTGACTCTGCGAATGGCGGCATCGTTAGTCCCATTTTTGAAGATGGTACAATGGTTTCGTTTCCCATTCCCAGCGATGATGAGGATACATATGATTCTCTTTACTACAATGGAATTCAGTATTCTCAAATATTGCGAGATCTGCGATATAAGGGCGGAGACCACTGTCATCTGGACCCTGATTTAGATTTAGGGCGACGTAGGGAGCGTATCGACGGATGGTTCCCCGCGTTTGGGCAGCGAAATGCCGCGGCTGCTTACTTGAAGAATATCGGTGTTGCACAGGGAGATATCTTCCTGTTTTTCGGGAATTTTCACTTTGTGGAATATCAAAACGGAACATACCGATATTTGCGGGATCGTAGTGACTTTTACCGGGGAAAAGATCTCCAGGTGATTTGGGGATACCTTCAGGTGGGTGAGATCATCTCTGTGCCTGAAGAACAGAGAAAAGTTTGGTGGCATCCGCATTCGTCTAATGGCAGGGCGGACAACTCAACAAATGTGATTTTCAAAGCAGCAGAAAGACTTTCTTTGGATAAAAGCAAGCCTGGCGCAGGAGTACTGCGCTTTGATAAAAAGCGGGTATTGACTCTGAAAGGTGCCACAAAGGCAACTTGGGCGAGGAATGAAGTATATGATGAGACGCACATATACGGGAAGAGATCAAATTGCGCTAAAAATCCTGATAGTGGATTGTACTACGCAGGTATTTGGCAAGAGCTTGGTTTGAAAGAATCTGATGCCTGTACGGAATGGGCAAGAAATATACTTTTGTAATAGAAGGAGCGTGGGACCATGATCTTTATCTGCTACCCCAAATGCACCACCTGCCAGAAGGCGCGAGCATGGCTGGACGAGCACCACATCACCTATAATTTTCGCGATATCAAGCTGGAAAATCCCACTTACGACGAGCTGGCCGCATGGCACGAGCATAGCGGCCTGCCGCTGAAAAAGTTTTTCAACACCAGCGGTCTGCTATACAAATCTATGGGGCTAAAGGACAAGTTGCCCCAAATGAGCGAGGACGAGATGCTAAAGCTCCTCGCCACAGACGGCATGCTCGTCAAGCGTCCGTTACTGGTGGGCGATGATTTCGTGCTGGTCGGCTTCAAGGAAACCGAGTGGGAGAGCCGTCTAAAAAAATAAAGAAGAGGTGGAGCATCATGGATGTGCAACGGGCAAAAGAACTGCTGATGGTTTTGGCGGATGGCATTGACCACTTGACGGGGGAGGTACTGCCGGATGACCACGTGTGCAACAAAGGGGAGATCGTGCGGGCGCTGCACTGCGCCGTGGAGGAACTGTCCCGCAGACGGAAAAAACCGCTGCCCGAAAACAACGGAAAACCTTGGACGGAGGAACTGGACGACGAGCTAAGCCGCTTGTTCGACGGCGGTATGAAAAAGAAAGACCTCTGTACGCACTTTGGCCGTACCCCCGGCGCGATCGAGTCCCGGCTGAAGCGGCTGGGGAAACTGTAAAGCTGCAAAAATGTAACATAAATGTCGCCCGACAGGCGACCAAAACATCCTTCGGATGCGCTACAATGGGAGCGTAATCAAACGAAGGAGGGCTTTTTAATGACGGAACTGGTTTTTATTCTGGACCGCAGTGGCTCCATGTCGGGGCTGGAGGCGGACACCATCGGCGGCTTCAACTCCATGCTCGCACAGCAAAAGAGGGAAGCAGGTGAGGCGCTGGTCTCCACGGTGCTTTTCGCCAACGACAGCACGGTCATCCATGACCGCCTGCCGCTGAGCGAGGTGCCGTCCCTGACGGAAAAGGAGTATTTCACCTGCGGCTGCACGGCGTTGCTGGATGCCGTGGGCGGCGCCATCCACCACATCGGCAACATTCACAAGTACGCCCGCCGGGAGGATGTGCCGGAGAAGACGATGTTCATCATCACCACCGACGGCTACGAAAACGCCAGCCGCCGCTACGATTACGAGCGTGTGCGCCGCATGATTGAACGGCAGAAGGAGAAGTACGGCTGGGAGTTTTTGTTCCTCGGCGCAAACATCGATGCGGCCAAGGAGGCGGCACGTTTCGGCATCGGTGCGGACCGCTCGGTGAACTACAAGTGCGACGAGGCGGGCACGGCGCTGAATTACGAGGTCATCAGCGAGGCGGTGTGCAGCGTCCGCGCCGCCCGGCCGCTCAGCGCCGACTGGAAACGCCGCATCGACGAAGACGTGCAAAAGCGAGGGAGATGATAAAATGTACGGAGCAATTTTAGGCGACATCGTGGGCAGTCCCTACGAGTTTGACTGCAACAACTACAAGGCCAAGAACTTTCCGTTATTCAGCCAGCGTTCCGAATTTACCGACGATACGGTGATGACGCTGGCTGTGGCAAAGGCCCTGCTCAGCACCCGTGGGCAAGACGATGCCGCCATCAAAGCAGCACTGGTGCGGGAGATGCAGCAACTGGGCCGTGCCTATCCCGACCGGGGCTATGGCACCCATTTTGGCGGCTGGCTCTATGAGGACGACCCGCAGCCCTACCAGAGCTACGGCAACGGCAGCGCCATGCGGGTGTCGTCTGCCGCATGGTTGGCGAAAAATATGGTGGAAACGCTGCATCTGGCGCACCTCACCACCGAGGTAAGTCACAACCATCCGGAGGGCATCAAAGGCGCGCAGGCCACCGCCGCAGCCATCTTTCTCGCCCGCACGGGTCACGGAAAAACGGAAATCAAGGCGTATGTGGAGCGCGAGTTTGGCTACGACCTTAGCCGCAGCTGCGATGAGATTCGCCCCGCCTACCACCATGTAGAGAGCTGCCAGGAAACCGTGCCGCAGGCTATCACTGCGTTTCTGGAAAGCACAGATTTTGAGGATGCTCTCCGCACGGCGGTATCCCTCGGAGGCGACAGCGACACCCTCGCCGCCATCACCGGCAGTATCGCTGAGGCGTTCTACGGCGTGCCGGAGGAACTGCGGCAGGAGTGCCGCAAGCGGCTGACACCGGAGCTGGCGGAGATCCTGATTGAATGGGAGAAAGCCGCGCTTTGATAGCATATCAAAATGCAGGCGGTTTAAAATCTGCCTCGCAATAGACAAAGAAAACCGTGTGCTGACCTTGCGGTCAGCACACGGTTTTTCATTTGGATTCCTTCAGCCACTGCTGAAATTCCGCTAACGAGATAATATCTCGGTCACATTTCTGTTTCTCTTCTCTAGCTTTTTCGCTCCATGCATAGAACGCCTCGTCCGTGATGCGCCCCGCCTTGATCCACGCAAAGCGCCGCTTATACTCTTTGCGGTATGCCTTGAAGATTGGGTCATCCGACTGCTTCTTTGTCCACTGCTTGAAAGCCCCGATCTCCCGACAGACCTGCTCTCCTCTTGGAACAGGCCGCTCGCAATACTCCGCGCTGACCCGCCCGGTCTGCGGAAACCATCGCCCGCAGTTCTTGCATCGCCGCACGGTGATGTTCCGTTCCACGCAACTCCGCAGAGAGTAGTCGATCATATCCCGAATGCCGGAGGAATACAGCACCGGCGAACACCGCCCCGGCTCCACCGGCTCAAAGCTGAGGGGGATAGGGTGGAAACAAAACAGGTCGGGATCTTTCGGAGAGTCGTGAAAGTAATTTTTTGCCGCCTGTGCCTGCGGCTCCCGTCCTGCGCTGTCTACATTCAGCACCAACTCAAAAAATCGCTGGATCTGCTGCTGATACAGCGGAAGCTGCTCGGGGAGCTGGCGCAGCTCGTCCAGTATCTGCGCATCCTCCGCACTGCCTCGGTCATTTTGAATGTACATCGCTGACTGGCGGTAGCGGCAGTGAACATAGAGAAGTCGAAAATAAATGTGTATGGAGGCTAACCTCCCCAGTTTTCTCCTGACATTCTCAAGTGCGTCCCTGTCATCCTCTGCGATAAACCGGCTCCAGTTATCCGTGGCGCTCTGCAGCATCGGCGTCACTTCCGCGCAGTCCAGTTCCTGAAAGGAAAGCAGGCTTTCCAGAAAGGGAAACTCCTTCTGGACGTCCGGAACGCCTTGCGTACCAAGGGAATCATACTGGAAAATCTCTCTGCCCTCAGAGAAATACATTTTGGCATACCACATGGCAGATCACCTCAAAATAGACAATCGTAATATAGAAATAGAGACAGTCTTGACAAGGGATGAAAAGTATGTTACCATACGATCACGGAAAGACTGTCAAAAGTAATTTATAGTTAGTCTAACACGGAGACTGCGGATTGTCAATGAAAAAGACGGTCACAAATCCGAAAAAGCACCTCGACAACTGAATACCCATCACCGGAGATGATACACGCCGGAGAAGTAACGCCAGGACGCCGCGGCAAAGCGGTCGAGCGTACCAAGGCAGCGAAAACGCCGTGCAGGTCAAACAAGGCCGCAGGGCAGGAACGGGTACGGTGCGTGGCAGAAGATCGTTAAGAAAGGGGAAATCAGTATCTATCGTTCCTGCAAAAAGGAAAACCGCTGAACTGTTGCAGCAGTCCAGCGGCGCGCCGCGTTTCGGAAAACGCAGACTCCATCTGCAAACAGTCTAACAGAGGGACCTCCGAAACGCAAGTAATTTTTCTCTGAATTCTATTGGAGGTAACGATTTTGAAAATATCGACCTATCACAGCTACGATGAATTGCCGCTGTTCCTCAACGCGGAACTGGTGGCAAAGGTGCTGGGCGTGTCCATCTCCAGTGCCTACGAGCTGATGCACGAAGAAGTATTTCCGTCTGTGCGCATTGGCAGTCGGTTCGTGGTGCCCAAGGATAAATTCCGGCAGTGGGTAGAGCGGCAGACTGGAGGTGCCAGATGAGAACCTGGACAAAGCGCGACCCGGTCAAGAACTATTTTCCTCTGCCCAATGAGATCTATCAGTTGGGTCTGTCTCACGGTGCGATCGCTGTCTACGGTTACCTGCTCCGCATCGAAGACCGCAGGACCTATCAGTGCCATCCCAGCTACGCCACCATCGGCAAGGCGGTGGGCATGAGCAACAACACCGTGCGGAAGTATGTGCAGGAGTTGGAGGAACGCGGGCTCATCGTCACGGAGCGCACCAGCATCATCACGCGGGACGGGCGCAAGCAAAACGGAAGTCTACTCTACACGATCCTGCCGATCCAGTTTTCCATTGACCAATTTTATCAGCGGCAGATGGATGCTGTGGACAGGGCAAAGGAGCGGCAGCGAGTGGCAAGACGCATGGAGCAGACCAGCGTGTGAAACAGCAGATATGTTTCTCTGCGTCCTGTTGCTGTGACCGAAAAAACCGTGGGACCCATCGGTGCGAAGCGAGGTATAGCAGCGGGGCTGCGCGTGCCTGCGGGCCCGCGGCGCCGCCGAACTGCGTCAACCCGCCCTTGGCGGGCAGCCACAGTTTGGCGGCTGTTATTCTGCTCCCGCGGTTTTTCTCCGTCCCGAATTTGAAAGCGTTTTGCGCAGATTTTTGTGCTTTCAAATGCGCCGCGCAGGGCGGCTCCCCGTTTCCCCGCACCGTTCGCCCCTGTGTGCCGCTGTGTGCGCGTTTAAGGGCTGGGGTGGAGTGTGTACCCGCCAAAGCCCATTGAAGCGAGTGTTGCGGCGTTTGTGGGCGATGCGTGAGAGAGCCTTGTGAATACTGCTCCGGCGATGGGGAACTGAGCTTTTGGGGATGCACGTTTCTCTCCCAATCCCGTCCTGTTTCGGAGGCTTTCGCCCCTTATTTACCCGTTCGATAAAAGCACTAGATAAAGAGAGGTGCCCGTGCGCGGGCCCCTCTCAGCCACAAAGCCCCGCAGTGCGGGGCTTTTTTGAAGGTTCGGCAAGGTGCACCTTTGGAGCGTATTTGCAAGGCTTGGGTGAACCTTACCGGAGAAAATGCAGGCGCAGCAAGGGATTGCGCCTTTTGAGAAAGGAGAGGCATATAGATGAGTGAAGTAACAGAAAAAAGGATCGAGCGAACCGTTGTCTGGCTGGATGCAGGGCTCGTTCCGCGCATGGACGGATGGCTGAAGGCAGACAACTGCAAAAACCGCAGTGAGTTTATCAACAAAGCCCTGCGCTTTTACATGGGTTATCTCGGCACCGAGGACAACACGACCTACATCTCTCGGGCCATCCTGACAGCCATTCAGGGTACGCTGGACGACAACAACAATCGGCTCTGCCGCATTCTTTTCAAGTGCGCGGTGGAACTGAATATGCTGTGCCACACCATCGCCGCGCACTTCCGCGCCGACCCTATCCACACGCGGGAGCTGCGGGCATACGCCGTGGATGAGGTGAAGCGCACCAACGGTCAGGTGAGTTTTGAAAGCGCGGTGCGGAGCCAGCGGCGCATAGAGCCGGATGACACGTGGCCCGGATCGTACTGATCTCCCCTTACCTCAAGGGCGGACAGAACGCCGCGAAGCTGATGCATCGCACTCGCTACGTTGCCACCCGTCCCGGCGTGAAGCTGCTGGCGGATGAACGCAGTACACTCCCCGCTACAAAAAAGGCTGCTCGATGTGGATGCACATGTGAACCGGTTTGGAAATGTATTTTTTGCGCCGCAATAGTCAAAGAAACATTTGCAAAAGTAGTAGCTTTGTGCGCCGGGTTGTGGTATGTGTTGTGGCTACCAAAAGGAGGTGCCGCAATGTATGACTACATGAAGGCCCTGCAAAAGCGCTTCGACCGTCAGGAACACAGCGAATTGGACACCCAGATTGAACGTGCCCAGGAGGAGCTGCGGCGGGACATGGACGCCGCAGGACGCAGAAAACTGCTCCATCTGCTGGATGCGCAGAACGCGTTGCTGGCAGAGTCCACGCTGATGAGCTTCACGGCAGGCTTCAAGCTGGCGGCCGGTATCGCCGGAGAGCTGGGAACGCCCTACTCCTTCGACGCCGACGAAGAGCAAAAAGCAAAGGAGATGATTACGAATGGCTAAGAAACGTGCCAACGGCGAGGGCAACATCCGCAAACGTGCAGACGGTCGCTGGGAGGGTCGCTACACAGCGGGCTACCACCCCGAAACCGGAAAGCGCATCATCAAAAACGTGCTGGGTAAGACGCAGGCGGAATGCAAGGCAAAGCTAAAGAAAGCCATTGAGGAAAGCCAGTCATTGGACGTCGGCCGCGCCGATGAATACACGGTTGCCGCTTGGCTGCGGACGTGGTTTGATTTGTATGCCAAGCCGCACATTCGCCCATCCACCATGAACTACTACCACCGGAACATCGAACAGCATATCATCCCTGCTATCGGGGATATCCCGCTGAATAAGCTCACCACCCGTGACCTGCAAAAGCTCTACAACGATCTGCAAAGCAATGGGCGGCTGAGAAAAGTACAGAAAAAGGAAAAACCCGGACTGAGCAATTCCACTGTGCGCGGTATCCACATGATGCTGCACAACGCCCTTGACTGGGCGGTGAAGGAAAAACTCATTCTCAGCAATCCCACGGAGAATTGCATCATCCCCAAAATTGAAAAACAAGAGATGAAAATCCTTCATCCAGACCACATCAGCGCGTATCTAAATGCGGCCGAGCAGCGTAATGCCCTGCCGATGTTCTATCTGGAACTGGTCAGCGGACTGAGAAAGGGCGAGCTGGTCGCGCTCCAATGGAGCGACCTCGACGAAGCCAACTGCACCATCTCCGTCAGTAAGCAGGCCAGCTGGGACACAGAGGGGAACCTCATTCTAAGCCAGCCTAAAACCGGAAATTCCATCCGTGAGGTGTCTATCCCGCAGGATGCCGTGGAGCTGCTGAAGCAGGAACACGCCAAACACCCCGGCAATCCGTGGATGTTCCCGTCCGGCAGGACCGGTGAAATGTATCACCCCGACTCGGTCGTAACACTCCACAAGCGGATCCTCAAGGATGCGGGGCTGGAGCATATCAGGTTCCACGACCTGAGACATACGTTCGCGACCTTGGCACTCCAAAACGGCGTGGATGTCAAAACAGTATCCTCAATGCTAGGTCACTACGACGCGGGCTTCACCCTCCGCACCTACACCCACGCTACAAGACAGATGCAGCAAAAGGCCGCGGAGAAAATGGGCAGTTTCATGGCACAGATCCGATAAGTCCCACAGGCAAGCAGAGCACCGGAAAGGAGACAATTTCCTCTCCGGTGCTCTTTGGCTCTTTCCGCACATTTCGTTGTACCCATGGGGCATGAGCTGGCAGTAGGCGGCAAAGCCGCTGACTGCCAGCCGATGTGGGTCACGGTGTGGGTCAGGCAGTTGACCCACATTTTGACCCACACCATTTCCGGCGTTTTTGCAACAAAAAAGCATCGAAAACCGAAGTTTTCGATGCTTTTTGGAGCTGGTGGTGTGACTCGAACACATGACCTGCTGATTACGAATCAGCTGCTCTACCGACTGAGCTACACCAGCGCATTTGTTCAAATGCAAATGGAAGTATAGCACAAAGATTTTTTCGCGTCAAGCGATTTTTCAAACTTTTTGAAAGCGGCGGCTTTGCCGCCGCTTTTTCATTCTTTCCGCCGTCTGCGGCGGATGCGGTTAATGTGGCGCTCGAAGTCGCCGCTGCCGATGAGCTCGGCAAGCACATACTGCTCAAAGACCGGCACGGTGCAGGAATAGAATCCCACCTCGCGCCGAAACTGCTCGGAGAGCGCGGGCGGCAGCACCATGTAGCCCACGCGCATCGACGGCGCGATGGTCTTGGAGAACGTATTCATGTAGATGACCGAGCGCTCGGGTTCGAGGGCGAAGAGCGTATCCTCGCTCTTGCTCGACACGCTGAATTCCGAATCGAAGTCGTCCTCGACGATGTAGCCGCCGCGCTCCTCCGCCCAGCGGAGATATTCGCGGCGTTTGCCCGCGCTGGCGGTCACCTGGCTCGGGAAGCTGTGGAACGGCGTGACATGCAGCACCGTCGCGCTCGCGCGGGTGAGCTCATCGGAGCGGATGCCGTCGCTGCCGAGGCGCAGCATCTCGCACGTGACGCCGTGCGCCTGATACACCCTGCGGATCTTGTCGTAAGACGGGTCTTCGAGCGCAAACACGCGCTCGCGCCCCAAAAGCTGCACGATGAGTCCGTAGAGGTATTCCGCGCCCGAGCCGATCACGATCTGTCCCGGCTGGACGCTGATGCCGCGCGAGCGGGAGAGATACGCCGCAATGGTGCCGCGCAGCTCGGCGCAGCCGTTGTTCGGCGACTTGACGAGAATACTCTCGCCGTACTCGCTGAGTACACGCCGCATCGTCTTGGCGAGCGACGGGAACGGAAATTCATCCTCCGTCCCGTGAGAAACGGTCGTGCGGCGCTCGGTCTCGGTCTCAGAGACCGGGAAGCAGTCCGCCGCGGCGAAGCTCACGAAAAAGCCGCTGCGCTCGCGGGATTCCAAATACCCCTCGTCGCATAGGATCGCCAGCGCATGCTCGACTGTGATGACACTCACGCCTGTCTCTGTTGCGATCAGGCGCTTGCTGGGCATCTTCGTCCCCAGCGGGTAAACACCGCTGACGATGTCGCGCCGCAGCTGGTGATAGAGCTGTAAATACGCGCTCTGCGCGGCGGTTTTGTCGATGTGATAGTGCATAGAGCTTACTGCTTCTCGTCCGGCGCGGTAGGCTCAGCGGCGGCTTCTTCCGCCTCCGTTGTCTGCTGCACACGCTTGACAAACAGATTCGACCCGTCGGCCTTTTTGACCTTGAACTGATAGACGAGGATCCCTGCGCACACGAGCACCATCACGAGCGACAACGCCTGCGACACGCGGATGCGCTGACCAAACAGCGTCCAGTGAAAAAGATACAGACTGTCGGTGCGCAGCCCCTCGATCCAGAAACGGCCGAGACCATACCAGATGAAGTAAAAGCAGGTGTTCTCCCCGTCGAAGCGGCGGGCGCGGGACACGACAAAATAAAGCAGCAGCAGACCGATCACATTCCACAGGCTCTCATAAAGAAACGTAGGGTGTACATCCATATACGTCGTGGCCGACGTCCAGAGCCGCATGCGCCAGGGGAGCTCCGTCGCCGCGCCGAAGGCTTCCCGGTTCATAAAGTTGCCCCAGCGGCCAATAGCCTGCCCAATGAAAAGTCCCTGCACGCAGCAGTCCGCCAGCGCCCAGAAGGAGATCTTGCGGCGGCGGCTGAAAAGATACGCCGTCAAAAAGCCCGCAATGACGCCGCCGTAGATGGCAAGGCCGCCGTCCCAGATGCGGTAGGTCGACGACCAGTTGATCGAGCCGTCGCTCCCGCGAAACAGGTCGAGGTAGAAAAGCACATAGTAAATCCTCGCACCGATGATGGAAAGCGGGATGACCCAGAGCACCGTGTCGATGATATTATCCTCGCTCAGGCCGTATTTCGGTGCCTGCTTCATGCAGAAATAGAGTCCCAGCAGCATGCCCGCGGCAATGATGATGCCGTACCAGTAGATGCCGTTGCCGATGTTCAATGCCTTGGACGGCACGGTGAACTGCCAGTCGCCGAAAAGGCCGGGAAAGCTGATGGGCGCGTTGGAAAAGCTCATGGGATCGTTATCCTTCTTTCTTGGGTTCGATGATGGAGATGGCGCGGCGGCTGTCCGTCAGGTTTTCGCGCAGGAAGCGCTCGACATCCGCTTTTTCGATGCTCGCGTACGCCTCGGGGAACCGGAGCGCATCGAAGCCGCGGAAGTAGCCGTCCGCCATGGAGATGGCGATATTTTCAAACGAGTTGAGCGCGCGCAGCGTCGCGCCGAAGCTCGCGCGGCGGATCTGCTCGAAAAAGTCAGGGTCGATGCCCTCGCGCGCGAGGCGCTGCGCCTCTTCCAAGATCGCGTCGCTCACTTCCTGCGGCTGCCCGCTCTCGCCGCCGGCGCACAGAACCGCGACGCCCGGCAGCTGGTCAAAGCCGCCGCCAAAGCTCGAATTGATGAGTCCCTCGTCGTAAAGGCGCTGGTAGAGCGGCGACGAATCGCCGAGCAGCACGTCGCTCGCCATCTCGCCGATGAGCGACTGGCGCAAAAGGTCACCCTCGTTCGTCTCGCACTTAAAGCCGACTAAAAACTGCGGCAGCGCGACCTCCATCTGCGTGACGGTCTCCTTCTGCGCGGCAACATCGTCCTCTTCTGCGCCATAGCAGCGTGCGATCTCCTCGCCGCGCTCGCGGGGCAAGACCTCCTCGGCCAGCGCGATCACCGTGTGGGGATCGACGTTGCCAACAACGCACAGCGCCATATTGGACGGACAGTAGAACGCGTGGTGGCAATCGTACAGCGTTTCCGCCGTGATGCCCGCGATGCTCTCGACCGTGCCGGCGATGGGCACGCGCGCGGGCGACGAGCGGTACAGGCAGGCAAGGAGCCTTTCGTAGACCTGCCAGTCGGGCGAATCCTCGACCATGCGGATCTCCTGACCGATGATGCCGCGTTCCTTTTCCACGCTTTCGTACGTAAAGTACGGAACGGAGACAAACGAGAGCAGAATGCGCAGGTTTTCTTCAAAATGCTCGGTGCAGTCAAAGTAATAGCCCGTCATCGCGTTGGAGGTAAAGGCGTTCGGCTCTGCGCCGTTTTGCGAGAGTACCTGTAGGGCGTTGCCGTCCTTCGTGTCGAACATCTTGTGCTCTAAATAGTGCGCGATGCCCGCGGGCGTGTCGCACTTTTCGCCGTTTCGGATAAACTGCATGTCCATCCCACCGTAGCGCGTGGCGAAAAAGGCGTATTTTTTGCGGTGCTGGGGCTTGGGGACGATGAATATCTTCAAGCCGTTCGGCAGCGTCTTTTCCAGGACCGTTTCCCCGATGCGGGGGTAGCTTTTCTCATTCATCCTTGCTGTCCTCCCCTGTCAGGAAATACACCGTGTCAAGCGTCATGCTCTGCGCGGCCTCGGCGATGCGCTCGTTCGTCACGGCGCGCAGCGCCGCGATGAGCTCATCCGCCGTCTCGCGGATGCCCGTGGCCGCCTGACCGAGGGCATTTTCCTCCATGCGGCCCGCGCTGTCGCCGCGCGATTCGAGCGACGCGATCAGGCACGCTCTCGCGCCCTCGACCTCCCATTCCTCAAATTCGCCGCGCCGCACGCTTGCAAGCTGGGCAAGAATTTCACGCTTGGCGGTCTCCACATCCCTGCACTCAATGCCGGACGAGACCGTCACGATGCCCTTGGAGCGGTGATAGGCGGAAGAAGCATAATAGCAGAGGGACAGCTTTTCACGCACGTTCAAAAAGAGCTTGGAATTGCTGTACCCGCCGAAAATCAAATTTGCCAGCATCATCGCAGGCGCGTCGTTCGTCGACGCGCGCCAGCCCATCGAGAGCCTTCCCTGCGTCACGTCCATGCGCTCGGTGATCTCGCGCGGCGTCTCCGGCGCGTTTTTCTTCTCCGCGATGACCGGCGGCACGACACGCCCGCGCTGAAGCGGCGCAAACGCGCGGGAGATGGCCTCCTCCACGCGCTCGCGCTCGGCGCTGCCGCAGTAGAAGAGCTCCAAGTGCGCGGTGGAGAGTAACTCCTGATAGTAGCGGAAGAGCGTCTGGTTCGTGATCTTCTCAACGCGCGCGATGGAGCCGAACTTGTCCACCCCGTAGCGCTCGCCGCGGCACATCTCCTGAAGTAAGCGCAGGTCTGCGTAGTCGCGCTTGTCGTTGATGATGCCGCGGATGGCGTCGATGAGGTTCTGCTTCTCGCTTTCGACATAGTCGTTCAGGAAGCGGCCATTGCGCGTCACGGGGTCGAGCAGCAGCTCGCCCAAAAGGTCGCACATCGGCTCGAGCAGCTTTTCTCCTCCCGGGACAAATTCCTCGTCGATGAAGCTCGCGGCAAAGCCGATGCACTGGTTCTCGCCCTTTTTGCGTACCGTGCAGCCGATGGACGAGCCATAGAGCAGGTCGAGCGCGGTGGAAAGTGAGCGCATATCGGGGTGCGACATCGTGCCGCGGCGCAGCACGCTCGGCAGCAGCGCGCCAAAGCTCGCTGTTCTTTCGTTGATCGGCGTGATGAGCTGCACGCTCAGCGTCCCCGTTTTGAATTTATCCGAGCGCACATAGTCGAGGTTCACCTCGGGTGCGATCTCAAGTCTGACCGGTTCCATCACGGATTCCTCCTGTGGTCATTTTTCGGAATTTGCCCTTAGGATACCACGAAACTGTGAACAATTCCACTCTTTTCTGCTTACACCGCACTTTCCGGCGCAAAAACGGAAGAATTTTCTGCTCGCATGACGTTTTTCTTGCGATTTTTCCTTGACAATTTTGATAAAATCATGTAAACTGATTCATGTTGTAAAGGTATAAAACTTTACATAAGAATCTGCACAAGGAGGAACTTCCCGTGAAAAACCAGACCTTTCGTATGACGATGCTCTTCGACTTTTATGGGGAGCTTCTCACCGACCGCCAGAAGGAATTCTACGATCTCTACTATAACGAGGACCTGTCGCTCTCCGAAATTGCCGAGAACTACGGCATCTCCCGCCAGGGCGTGCGCGACGTCATCGTGCGCGCGGAGAACTACATGACCGAGATCGAAGACAAGACGGGGCTCATCAAGCGCTTCATGCAGCTTCAGCCCCACGTGGAAAAGATCACGGACGCGGCCGAGCAGATCAAGCAGCTCAACTTCCGCCGGTATGAGGACCGCCAGCTCGAAGAGCTTGCCGGCGTGATCGAGGCCGAGGCGGCGGCACTCAAGGAGTAATACATCCATGGCATTTGAAGGACTGAGCGAAAAGCTCAACGCCACATTCAAACACCTGCGCGGCAAGGGTCGCCTGAGCGAAGAGGACATCAAGCTCGCAATGCGTGAGGTGCGTCTGGCGCTCCTCGAAGCAGACGTGAGCTACAAGGTCGTCAAGGACTTTGTCAAAACCGTCTCTGAGCGCGCCGTCGGCGCCGAGGTGCTCGACAGCCTGACCCCTGCCCAGCAGGTCATCAAGATCGTCAGCGAAGAGCTCACCGCGCTCATGGGCGGTGCCAATGCGAAGCTGACCTTCGCCTCCAAGCCGCCGACGGTCGTCATGATGGTCGGCTTACAGGGCGCCGGTAAGACGACGAACGTCGCCAAGCTCGCGGGCTACTTCCGCAAGCAGGGCCACCGTCCGCTGCTCACCGCGTGCGACGTGTACCGTCCCGCGGCCATCACGCAGTTACAGGTCGTCGGCAAGCAATTGAATATTCCCGTTTTCGAAATGGGTCAGATCGACCCCGTTCAGATCGCGCAGGAGGCCGTCAAGTACGCCGGCGACCACGGCAACGACATGGTCTTCCTCGATACCGCAGGCCGCCTGCACATCGACGAAGCGCTGATGGACGAGCTCAAGCGCATCAAGGCCGCCGTCAAGCCGACCGAGATCCTGCTCGTCGTCGACGCGATGACCGGTCAGGACGCCGTGAACGCCGCCACCGCCTTTGATGAGGCACTCGGCATCGACGGCGTCGTGCTCACGAAGCTCGACGGCGACGCCCGCGGCGGCGCAGCCCTCTCGATCCGCGCGGCGACCGGCAAGCCCATCAAGTTCATGGGCACGGGCGAAAAGCTCGACATGATCGAGCCCTTCCACCCCGACCGCATGGCGCAGCGCATCCTCGGCATGGGCGACGTGCTGTCGTTCATCGAGCGCGCCGAGCAGAGCATCGACGAGGAAAAGGCGAAAAAGCTCGAAGAAAAGCTCAAAAAGAACCGCTTCACTCTTTCCGACTATTACGACCAGCTCGTCCAGCTCAAGAGCATGGGCAGCTTTGAACAGCTCGCGGGCATGATGCCCGGCCAGCTCGGCAAGCAGATGGCAAACGCCGAGCTTGACCCCAAGATGATGGCACACACCGAGGCGATCATCCTCTCGATGACGCCCTACGAGCGCGAGAATCCCGCGGTGCTCGGCGCCAGCCGCAAAAAGCGCATCGCCGCCGGCTGCGGACTCGAGGTTGTGGACGTCAATCGCCTGCTCAAGCAGTTTGAGATGATGCAGAGCATGATCAAGCAGGTCACGCGCGGCGGCAAGATGCCAAAGGGCATGGGCGGCTTCGGCGGCGGCCGGATGCGCGGTTTCGGGCGCAAGAAACGCTTCAAGTAATTTCCGTTGATAAGTGCACAAGCATTTCATCATAATACAAAATCATTTACATTATTTTTGGAGGTAGTAACCATGGTTAAAATTCGTCTGCGCAGAATGGGCGCCAAGAAGGCTCCTTTCTATCGTGTTGTCGTCGCTGATTCCCGTTATCCCCGCGACGGCCGCTTCATCGAAGAGATCGGCACCTACAATCCCTGCGTCTCCCCCGCCGAGATCAAGATCGACGCTGAGCGCGCTCAGGAGTGGATCAAGACCGGCGCTCAGCCCACCGACACGGTCCGTGCGCTGCTGAAGAAAGTCAACGCGCTGTAAGACCCGGGGTGCAAGAAATGAAAGACTTGCTGCTCTACATCGCCCGCAGCCTTGTTGAGCATCCCGATGACGTCACCGTCACGGAGAAGCAGGGCGCGGACGAGCTTACGTTGGAGCTGCGCGTCGCACCTGACGATATGGGCAAGGTCATCGGCCGTCAGGGCCGCATTGCCAAGGAGATCCGCACGGTCGTCCGTTCCTATGCTCAGCGCACCGGCGTAAAGGTGTCTGTCGACATCGTAGACTGAACTGCAAAAACGTTCCCGAGAAGCTCTCGGGAACGTTTTTTATTCTTGCCATCCCCCGCCGATTCCGCTATACTGGATGGATAGAACAAAACAAAGGAGCATGACAATGGGTCTCTTTTCCAAAAAGAGCGCGCCGCAGCCGAGCGCGCGCCCGGAATATATCGAAGTCGGCCAGATCGTGAACACGCACGGCGTGCGCGGCGAGGTCAAGGTACAGCCCTGGGACGTGAGCCCCGAGCTTCTGTGCGGGTTCAAAACGTTCTACATGGACGGTGCGCCCTTCCGCCCGACGAGCAAGCGCGTGCAGGGCGACATGGTGCTCATGAAGCTGCCCGAGGTCGACGACATGGATGCTGCCGCCGCGCTCAAGCGCAAGGTGCTCTCCATCCGCCGCAACGATGTCCAGCTCAAGCCAGGTGAGCACTTCGACGCCGAGATCATCGGCATGAACGTCTATAACTACTTCCCCCACACGTATATCGGCACGGTGGTGGACGTGCTCTCCTACCCCGCCCACAAGCTCTACAAGGTCAAAGGCGAGGAGAAGACCTATCTCATCCCCGCGGTGAAGGATATCTTCATCACGGATATTGACGAGGAATCGCGCGAGATCAGCGTGCACATGATCGAGGGGTTAGAGACCGATGAGGATTGATATTTTAACGCTCTTCCCCGCTTCGGTCGACGCGATGATGAACGTCAGCATCCTTGGCCGCGCGCAGGAGCGCGGCTACATCACGATCAAGACGCACCAGATCCGCGACTACACGACGAACAAGCAGATGCAGGTCGACGACTACCCCTACGGCGGCGGGCGCGGCGCGGTGATGCAGGCAGACCCCCTGTACCGCTGCTGGGCGCATGTGTGCGAGGAGGCTGGCAGCCGCGGGCATACGATCTACCTCTCCCCCTGCGGGCGCACGTTCACACAGAGCGTGGCGCGCGAGCTGAAGGATAAGTATGACCACCTCATTTTAGTCTGCGGCCACTACGAGGGCATCGACCAGCGCTTTATCGACGAGTGCGTGGACGAAGAGCTCTCGATGGGCGACTTCGTCGTCACGGGCGGCGAAATTCCCGCCATGGCCGTGGCGGACGCCATCTGCCGCATGGTCCCGGGCGTGCTGCCCGAGGAGGAATGCTTCACCGAGGAGTCCCACTGGGCTGGGCTTCTGGAGTATCCGCAGTATTCCCGCCCCGATGAATGGCACGGCCGCCGCGTGCCGGACGTGCTGCTCTCCGGCCACCACGAAAACGTGGCCAAATGGCGCAAAAAAGAGAGCTACAAGCGCACGATGCTCCGCCGCCCTGATCTCTGGGCGCAGTTCGACGAAAAGCAGCTCAAAACAAAGAGCGAGAAAAAAGTCCTCGCTGAAGCCAAGGCCGAAGCAGAAGCCATCCGCGCCGCGGAGGTGAAGAAGGCCGAGGAAAGCGACACCGAAACAGCTGTTGAGTAACAGCTCGCACTATCTGCGCAAGGCAAGGCGAACGGTCAATCGACCTCATTTGCCGCCCGCAGGCGGCAAGTATTTTGATCCGTCGCGGAGGACGACACGCGCGTCCGCAGCGACACTTTGCAGGAAATGGCGCGGTGAGCACCATTTCCTGAACCTCTCTCATCAAGAAGCAGCTTCGCTGCTTTTTGATGAAGTAAAAAAGCGGAACAGCCTAAGCTGTTCCGCTTTTTTTATGTACTTTTACGCGATGCGCTTCGCGCCGACGTAGCGGGAAGCATAGTAGCTCGCGGACAGGCTGTCGATCGTGATCTTGCCGACGCTGTAGCGCGCGTGGATGATCTGACCGTTGCCGATGTAGATGCCGACGTGGCCGATGGCGTGTGAGGAATCCGAGAAGAACACCAGATCACCGGGCTGCAAGTCGGATTTGGCGACGGCGTAGCCGCAGTTCTTATACTGGGCGGTCGCCGAGTGCGGCAGGGAGTAGCCGAGCTGCGCGTAGAGATACATCGTGAAGCCCGAGCAGTCAAAGCCGTTGGGGGACGCGCCGCCGGAGCGGTAGCGCGTGCCGAGGAAGGGCATCGCCATGGAGACGACCTTTGCGCCCACTGTGCCGTCGAGGTCGGCAGGATCGCGCAGATATTCACCGAGCAGCCAGCCGGTCGTGGAGTCGAACGTGACCTGATACCAGCCGTTCGATTCACCGACGACGGTGACCTGCTTGCCGCTGACCACCTGCGTGATCTTGTCGTAATTCGTGCCGGGACCCGTGCGCACGTTGATCGTGCCGCCCGTAACGACCATGGAGACGGTCTCGGTCTCGCTCACGTCTTCCTTGGCGTCGGCCTTGTCTTCAAGCTCTGCCTGCATCTCATCGAGCTTGGCGAGCTCTTCTTCGTTCGCGCTCTCGGTCTGAACGGATTCCGTCAGCACCGTCACGCGGTCAACGAGGTTGCGGATCGAACCGTCGTAAGCGGCCTGCGCCGAAGAGAGCGGCGCGAGCAGGCTGACGGAGAGAATGCCCGAAAGCAGGAATGATAAGCATCGTGAATGGTTTCTCATAGCTGAGTCATCCTTTCGTGAATAAAATCAGGGGGCTGCGCGGCGGCTATTTACATCTTGCCGCTCAGCGCGCGCTCAAGCCAGATGGAGGCAAATTCCATCGCCTCGCCAAGGCTTCCTTTTTCCGTCGAGCGGACCACACGGTCGCGCGAACGGAGGCTTGCGTCCGTCATCTGCAACTGAATGGAAACGCGCTTGGCAAGCGTGATATCCTTGAGCGGCGTGGTATCCAACACCTGCATCATCACGATATATTTATCCGCCATTGAGCCGTAGTAGATGAGATTATCCACACGGCGCAGCGGGTGTCCGCGGTAAACGAGACCTTCCGTAGCTTCTGCCATCTGACTCACTCCTGTCCTTGTAACCAATTTGTAACTTTGTAACCGTTTTGTAACTTTTTGCAGTATAGCATTTTTTGCCCCCCTTGTCAATAAAAGTGGGGCGAAAAAATGCAACAAACCCTCGGAGGCCGCGTTCACGGTCTCCGAGGGTCGTTATTCTGACGCTTTTCGCTTACTTGCCGAGGTAGCTGCGCACAAGCGTTTGCAGCAGCTCGTCGCGATCCAGCTTGCGGATCAGCGTGCGGGCGTTGTTATGGTTCGTGATATAGGTGGGGTCCTCCGACAGGATGTAGCCCACGATCTGGTTGATGGGATTATAGCCCTTATCCTCCAGCGCGGCATAAACGGTGGTCAGAATATGACGGATCTCAGCGTCCTTTTCCTGCGCAACATTAAACTTTCGGGTAAATTCTTCCATTGGGAGAGCCCCTCCTTTCCATGCAGACAGTATAGCAACGCAATTTCAAAAAGTAAAGAGAGCGCTGTCAACTGTAACCAAATCGTAATGTTTCCTTAAGGAATTCTCAGCGGAGCACCGCGTTGTGGTCGGCCTTGAGCGCTGCGAGGATGGACTGGACGTCCTCATCTGCCTCTTCGCCGGTCAGGCTGCGGTCATCCGCGCGCAGAACGAGGTTGAACGCCACGCTCTTCTTGCCGATGGCCACGCCGGAGCCGCGGTAAATATCGAACAGCGACACATCCTTGAGAAGGCCCTTCGCGCCGCGGCGGATGCTCTCTTCGAGCGCGCCGACCGTGACGGCCTCGTCGCACACGACGGCGATGTCGCGCGTGACGGCGGGGAACTTCGGAAGCGGCTGGTAGACAGGGATGTCGCCGCGCTTTTCATACATCGCATCGAAGCTCAGCTCTGCGGTGTAGACCTCGGTGTCCATGCCGTAGTTCGCCGCGACGAGCGGATGGATCTGGCCGAACACGCCGAGGTATGTCTCGCCCGCATACACTTTCGCGCAGCGGCCGGGGTGATAAGAATCATTGTCGGTGCAGGCGACGTACTTGACATCCGTGATGCGCAGCTCGTGCAGCAGCGTCTCGATGCTGCCCTTGAAGGAGAAGAAGTCCACGCCGTCGCCGTAAGCGCCGAGGGAGAGGTACTTCGGCTCGTCAGCAAGGCCATCCTCGCGCGGCAGGTAAATTTTGCCGAGCTCATAGAGGCGGGCGGACTTGTTGCGGTAGCTGTGGTTGCGGGCAATGATCTCGAGCATGCTCGGCAGGATCGTCGTGCGCATGATGGAGGTATCCTCGCCCAGCGGGTTCAAAATCTTCAGGGAGTTGCGCAGCGAGGAATCCTTCGGCATGCGGATCTTATCGTAATAGGTCGGGCTGATGAAGGAATAGGTGATGATCTCATCGTAGCCCAGCGCGCGCACAGCGCCGCCGATGGCGCGGTCGAAGCGCTGCTGCTCGCTAAAGCCGCCGCGCGTGGTCTCGCCGCGCATGAGCGTGCAGGGAATCTTATTGTAGCCGTAGAAGCGCGCGACCTCTTCGGCAATGTCGCTGTAATGCTCGACGTCGCCGCGCCAGGACGGCACGTAGATGTCGTCGCCATTCAGGATAAAGCCGAGGGAGACAAGAATTTCGCGCATCAGGTCTTCGCTGAGTTCCGTGCCGAGCAGGGCGTTGATCTTGTCGGGTTCGAGCTTGACGACCGTGGGAGCCTTTTCCTTGGCGACCACGTCCATCACGCCGTCGACCACCTCGCCGCAGCCGAGCAGCTCCACGAGCTCGCAGGCGCGCTCGACAGCCTTGATGGTGTTCATCATGTCGAGGCCCTTTTCATAGCGGGAGGAGGCGTCGGTGCGCATGCCGAGGGCGCTGGCCGTGCGGCGCACGGAAACGCCGTTGAAGTTAGCGGACTCAAAGAGCACCATCGCCGTGTCGCCGACGATCTCGCTGTTCGCGCCGCCCATGACGCCCGCGACGCAGACGGGCTTGTGCTCGTCGCAGATGCAGAGCATGTTCGGCGTCAGCTTGCGCTCGTTGCCGTCGAGCGTCTGGACGGTCTCGCCCTCGCGCGCGGTGCGCACGATGATGTGTCCGCCTTCGACGCAGCTGAAGTCAAAGGCGTGCATCGGCTGGCCGTATTCGAGCATCACATAGTTTGTGATATCGACGATGTTGTTGATGGGGCGCACGCCGCTCGCGCGCAATCTCTCGCGCATCCAGCGCGGGGACGGCGCGATCTTGACGTTTTTCACCATGCGCGCGGTGTAGCGCGGGCAGAGGTCGCCGTCCTCAATGTCGATGTCGACGATCTCCGCGATGCTGCCGCCGCAGCCGTGCGGCTCGGGCGTGTGCAGCTTAAGGGGGCGCTTGAACGTCGCGCTCGCCTCGCGGGCAAGGCCGATGACGGAAAGGCAGTCGGGGCGGTTCGGCGTGATCTCAAACTCGACGATGGAATCGTCAAAGCCGAGGATGTGCGCCATGTTGAGGCCCGGCTCGGCGTCCTCCTCGCGCAGGATGAAGATGCCGTCGGCGATGCAGTGAGGGAATTCCTTCTGCTCTGCGTGCAGGTCCTCGAGCGTGCAGATGGTATCGCTCTTGGTGTTGTACGCGACAAGGTCGCCTTCGTGGAGGTTGGAGCAGCGCGTATCGGGCACAGCGGTCGCATTGCCGAGGTCGAGGCAAGTGTGGAACGTGCCGTCGCCCAGCGGGGCACATTCAAGCACCTTGGCGGCAACAACAGGGCCATAGACCTTGTCGCCGGGCTTGATGTCAGCGGGGATGGAGGGCTTCGCGGGGTCGATGGGATGATAGTCGTTCAGAAGCGCCGCGGGCGTGATGACGGCATAGGGGAAGTCATGCTCCGCCGTCATGCCAAGCTCCTTGAGCGAGCAGAGCATGCCGTTCGACTCGACGCCGCGCAGCTCGCCCTTTTCGATCTTGACGCCGCCGGGCAGGTGTGCGCCGGAAAGCGCGGCGGGCACATAGTCGCCCACATGGACGTTCCACGCGCCCGTGACGATCTGCACGGGCTCCGCCTGACCGACGTCGATCTTCACGACCCACATGTGGTCGGAGTTTTCATGGCGCTTCATCTCGAGAATTTTGCCGACGACCACGTTCTTGAGGTTCTCGTCGGGACGCTCGATGGTCTCGACCTTCGAGCCGGAGAGCGTCATCTCGTCGTTGAATTCCTTATCGGTGATATCCTTGAGGTCAACGAATTCGTTGAGCCAATTACGGGATAGGATCATATTTGTATCCTCCTAAGAAGTAACAATCAAATTTCGTTTTTTGTGACGACATGCGCGCCAGAAAAAACACCGCTCAGGGTGCGCTCGTGCGAGCAAAGCGAGTGCGGTGCAGCACCCTGCGAAAGAGATCGCAGAAAGCGGCTCGCCGCTTTCGCGAGGAATATTAAAACTGTTCGAGGAAGCGGACATCGTTCTCGAAGATCAAACGCAGGTCGCTGATCTTGAAGTGGCCGAGCGCCAGACGCTCAAGGCCCATGCCGAACGCCCAGCCGGAATAGACCGTGGAGTCGATGCCGCAGCCCTCGAGGACCTTCGGGTGGATCATGCCGGCGCCGAGCACCTCGATCCAGCCCTCGCCCTTGCAGGTGGGGCAGCCTGCGCCGTGGCACTTGTGGCACTGAATGTCCATTTCGCAGCTCGGCTCGGTGAACGGGAAGTGATGGGGGCGGAAGCGCGTGACCGTGTGCTCGCCGTAGAGCTGGCGCACGACCTCGTTGAGCGTGCCCTTGAGATCCGCCATCGTAATGCCCTTGTCGATGGCCATGCCCTCGATCTGGTGGAACATGGGCGAGTGCGTGGCGTCGACCTCGTCCTTGCGGTACACGCGGCCGGGGGCTAGAATACGGATGGGCAGCTCGCGCGTCTCCATCGCGTGGATCTGCATCGGAGAGGTCTGCGTGCGCAGAAGGATCGAGCTGTCCTCGGTGAAGTAGAACGTGTCGCTCCACTCGCGGGCGGGATGGCCCTCCTCGACGTTGAGCTTCGTGAAGTTGTACTCGGCAAGTTCGACCTCGCGGTCTTCGAGAATTTCAAAGCCCATGCCGACGAAGATGTCCTTGATCTCGTCGAGCACCTGATACATCGGGTGCTTCACGCCGATCTTTTCCTGCTTGCCGGGGATGGTCACGTCCACGGCCTCGGACTTGAGCTTGAGCTCCATGGCCTTGTCGGCGAGCTCTTTCGTCTTTTCCTCGATGTCCGCTTCAAGCTTGGCGCGCACGTCGTTGGCGAGCTGCCCGATCACGGGGCGCTCTTCGGCGCTGAGCTTGCCCATCTGCTTCAAAACGGCGGTCAGCTCCCCCTTTTTGCCAAGGTAGCGGACGCGCAGTGCTTCGAGGTCCTCCGCCTTGCCGGCGTCGGAGATCGCATCGAGCGCCGCCTTGCGGATCGCTTCCAGTTGTTGTTTCATATCATTTCTCCTTTTCAGGTAAAAATTTGCAGAATTTCAAAAATCGGCGGCATGGGCAAAAAAATAGTCTTTCCTCCCGACACTCTCGGGACGAAAGACTTTCTTCCGCGGTACCACCCTGATTCGCGCCCAAAGGCGCGCGCTCGTTGCCCGTAACGGGGGCTGACCGGCCGCGCATTTCCTCGCGGCTGCTCGGGGGCGAACCAAGCGACATCCCGCAGACCGGCTCCCAGCCGCCGACCGGTCCTCTCTACGCGGAACAAACACGCTATTTTCCCTTTCACAGCATTTGTCTAAGTGGTACTTATATCACAGAAAAAAGGAACTTGCAAGGGGGAATTTGCCCCTTGCCGGCAAAAAAGCGGCAAAAGCGCAAAATATCGCGCATTTTCCTCTGCGCACTCCCCTTTTCCTGCCCAAAACGCGGAAAAACCGCACTTTACAACGTGCAAAAACGTGATATACTATAATAGTTGCTTACAAACCCACCGTGGCTGCTCTCGCAGCCGGATAAGGAGAACGATCATGGATGAAAGAAAGCGTCTTTACAAGTCCCGCAACAACAAGATGATCTGCGGCGTCTGCGCAGGCATCGCAGACTACTTCAACATTGACCCGTCGATCGTGCGCGTGCTCTGGGCGGTCCTCGCTCTGGCCGCCGGTACCGGCGTGCTCGCCTATATTGCCTGCGCGATCATCCTGCCCGAGGGCGACACCGAGGTCTGACTGCTTGACAATCCGCGCAAAAAAGATATACTAAATCCTGTTTGCCGCGCGAAACGGCAGAAAAAGATGTAAAACGCGAAGGGAGCTTCCTTTTATGGCGACTTATCCGATGCATGTCGCGGGTCTTGACCGCGACTTTCCCATCTGCAAGGTAACGGACGATCTTTATATCGGTGCTTTCATCATGTTCGGCGACGCGGAGCTGACCGTGCGCTGCGCAGAAGAGCTCTTGAAGCTCGCCGAGGGCATCGACTACGACTACCTCTTCACCGCTGAGGCCAAGTCCATCCCCCTCATCCACGAAATGGCGCGCCAGAGCGGCGCGAAAAAGTATTTTATCGCGCGCAAGGGCCCCAAGGTCTACATGCCCGACCCCATTTCCGTGGAGGACAAGTCCATCACCACCGTCGCCCAGCAGAAGCTTTTCCTCGGCTCTGACGACGCGGATCTCATCCGCGGCAAGAAGATTTTGCTCGTTGACGACGTGATCTCCACGGGCGGCTCGCTCAAGGCGATGGAAGCACTCGTCGAAAAGGCGGGCGGCACCGTTACGGGCCGCATGGCCGTTCTCGCCGAGGGCGGCGCAGCCGACCGCAAGGACATCCTGTTCCTTGAAAAGCTGCCCGTCTTCAACGCCGACGGCAGCGTGAAGTAAAAAGATTCAATCACAGAAGCGCAAAGCGCCTTTCAAAGAGCTTTCTTTGAAAGGCGCTTTCTCTGTTATTCGGTGATCTCCTCGCAGACCGTCGGCGATGTGGACCTTGCTTCGGCCTCCGGCGCTGTTCTTAGTCCGCTCAAACCGCGGCGGCAGAGCACGCAGCCCGCCGCGCATACGGCGGCCATGACGGCAAGGAACTGCCACTTCTCCGCAAAACCGCCCAAAAGCCCCAGCGGGTCGTTCATTGCGTTGAACGCGGCGTGCGCGGCGATCGTGGGCAGGATGCTCCCCGTGCGATAGCGAATATAGCCGAAAAGCAGGCCCATGAGAAACGCGTAGCCGATCTGCACCGGCGTTCCGTGGATGAATCCAAAGAGTACCGCTTGCAGTACAATTGCGATCCACACCGGCATGGCACGTTCCAGCCGCGACTGGATGACGCCGCGGAACACGAGCTCCTCCGCAACCGGCGCGCCGGCCACCACGGCAAGCGCCGGGATCAGCCCCGTCTCTGTGCTCAGGCGCATGGCTTTTCCATATTCCTCCATCCAGCTTTCCGGCAGCAGGGCAAGCACCAGACTGACCAGCACATAGAGGCCGACCGCGCCGAAGGCGCAGAAGCCCACCGTCCAGCCCGAGCAGTGACGAAGGCCCGCCGCCTCGGATAGCGGCTTTTTCCGCAGCAGGAACCACAGCAGCAGTACCGCGGCGATGATCAGACACGATAGCAGCGTGAGCGCCGACAGGCTGTCCAGAAGCCGCTCCGCCACCGCCTGCGCCCCCCGTGCAAGGTCCGCTCCCCCATTGATCGCCGCATCGGCAGCGATACCGATCCCATAGACAAAGGGCAGCAAAACCTGCACCGCCACAAAAAAGAGCAGATACAAAGCGGATCTCCCCAGCGCAGCCAAAACGCCCTTTGCGGAATAGGAATGCTCGGTTTTCATATCTTCCCCCCTCCTTGTCCGGTCCTAAAATTGCCGCAGCCTCCATTTTGTGTGCGGGCCACTTCAAGCAAACCCGGCGCAGTGAATGCCAGCGCGTTTTATTCGTCTTTTAGTTGAAAATATTCATTTATCTCTATACCGTTTGTTTAATTATACTGTATTATCAGATGCTTGTAAACAGCATTTTGTGAAAAGCAATCTTTCGGCAACGGCCTGTATTTGTCCGGTCCATCATACAGTTTATGATACAGTGAACTTCTGCATCCTCCTCACTTTTCGTCAGTTTTACTAAAAATATTTTAGCTTTTTCTGCTGGACAAGTGCGAAAGAACGTAGTATCCTATAAAAAATAAACGAGGAAGATGGATGATTCATCCGATAAACTGGTCAAACACAACAAAATAAGGAGGAAAACGCATGGCATACCGGGAAAGCTACGCAGGAAAGATCAACCGCAAGCTGAACAAGAAGCTCCACGTCGTCGAGGTGGCCTCGGGACGGCAGAAGGCCGACCTCGTGCTCAAGAACGCGACGTATGTGAACGTCTTCTGCAATGAGCTCAGCCATGGCGACATCGCCGTGGCCGAAGGGCTGATCGCAGGCATGGGCGAGCATTACGAGGGCGCGGTCGAGATCGACATGGGCGGCAAGCTCGTGCTGCCCGGCTTTGTCGACGCGCACATCCACTTAGAGAGCGCGCTCGTTTCCCCCAAGGAATTTGCCAACGCCGTCATTCCGCACGGCACCACGACCGTCATCACCGACCCGCACGAGATCGCCAATGTCATGGGCACCGACGGCATCGAGTATATGCTGCAGGCGACGGAAGATCTGCCCGTTGACGTGCGCTTCATGCTCCCCTCCTGCGTGCCCGCAACGCCGCTCGACGAATCCGGCGCGGTGCTCGATTACCGCGCGATCGACTCGTTCTACGAGCACAACCGCGTCGAGGGTCTGGCCGAAATGATGAACTATGTCGGCGTCGCGAACGCCGACGAGCAGGTGCTCGAAAAGATCGTCGCCGCGCAGGCGCACCACAAAAAAATCGACGGCCACGCCCCCGGCCTTTCGGGCAACGACCTGAACGCCTACATCGCCGCCGGCGTCTATTCCGACCACGAGTGCAGTACCGTGGAGGATGCCATCGCCAAGCTCGAGCGCGGACAGTACATCATGATCCGCGAGGGCACGGCCGCGCGCAACCTCGACGCGCTGCTCCCGCTGCTCACACCGCAGTATTACACCTACTGCATGTTCTGCACGGACGACAAGCACCCGAACGATCTTCTCGAAAAGGGCCACATCGACTACATCGTGCGCCGTGCCATCAAAGCGGGCGTCGACCCGATCATCGCCGTCAAATGCGCGAGCCACCACGCCGCGCGCTACTTCCTGCTCAACAACCGCGGCGCAATCGCACCGGGCTTTCTTGCGGACTTTGTCGTGATCGACAATTTCGACGACTTCAACATCCTTGAGGTCTACAAGAAGGGCAAGCTGATGTTCGACGGCAAGACCGTCACGCCGTTTGAAGCGCCCGAGATCGATCCGCACCTCGTCAAGCGCTCGCACGAGACGTTTCACGTTGCGCACCTTGAGGCCACGGACTTTATCGAGTCCCGCCCGCGTGCGGTGCTCGGCATGGTGCCCGGCGAGATCGTCACGACCGATGCGGGCTACGCCGAAAAGATCAGCGTTGAGGACGATATCTTGAAAATTGCCGTCATCGAGCGCCACAAGAACACGCACCACATCGGCATCGGCTACATCAAGGGCTACGGCCTCAAGTCCGGCGCGGTGGCGACATCCATCTCGCACGACAGCCACAACATCATCGTCGTCGGCGCGAACGAGGAGGACATGGCTGCGGCGGTCAACCGCGTGGTCGAGCTTGGCGGCGGCATCGTCGTGATGGACGACGGCAAGGTGCTCGGCGAGCTCCAGCTCCAGATTGCAGGCATCATGAGCGAAGCGCCGCTTATCGAGGTCAACGAGGCGCTCGAAAACGCCAAGGAGCAGGCCTTCAAGCTCGGCGTCTCGCGCGGGGTCGACCCGTTTATGACGCTTTCGTTCATGGCGCTGACCGTCATTCCAACGCTGCGCCTCACGACGCGCGGCGTGTTCGACGTCATCAATCAGCGCTACGTGTGATCTTACATTGTGAAAGGCTCCGGCGCAGTGCGCCGGAGCCTTTTTTCGAAAAGTTTTGCTTGCAAATGCTCCCTGCATCGCATATAATAATTGTTACACCTGCCGGTGTGATGGAATTGGTAGACGTAGCGGACTCAAAAGACTGTGCGCTTACCAGCTCATCCAACCGGCCTAGCCCTTGCAATTATTGACTTTTCGGTGTATCCTAAGAACGGGTTTTTCGTGAGTTCTGCCCTAAAGTTCTGCCCTACGGCGGATCTGGAAAAATGAGACTCGCAACAACTGAATAATGCCGGTGTGATGGAATTGGTAGACGTAGCGGATTCAAAATCCGCCGGGGGCAACTCCATGTGGGTTCGAGTCCCACCACCGGCACCACTTGAAAAGACTGGGATTTTCCATATAGGAAAAGCTCAGTCTTTTTCATTTTTAGCCGCGTTCAACCGCGCTTCTCACGCTTGCACAGCTTCTCTTGCTGCAAGGTTTGCACTGATGGTAAAATTGTCCTGCATCGCATTGCCTGTGATCTCCTTTGAGCTTGACTCCAGATGGGCGTAGATATTTGCAGTTGTATTGTAATTGCTATGCCCCAACCACGCCTGAATATCTTTCATTGAAATTCCACTCTTGAGAAGGAGGCTCGCGCAGGTATGTCTCAATTCATGGAAAGTGATCTCCCGCAGGTTGTTATTCTTCAAGACTATCTTAAAATGCTGCGACACATAATTAGGCCTGATTGGCTCCCCGAGATCATTCACATAGATATAATCACTTTCATGATAGCAGTTGCCACAGAGTTCGCGGTATTCCTCCTGATGTTTTTTCATTTGAAGCAGCAACCTCCGGTATTCCGGAACTAGCGGCAAGGTACGATAGCTCTTTTTGTTCTTCGGTCGATCCTTTGCAACAATGGTGTCTTTTCCATCAATACTAACCTCAACAACTACATGCGCAATCGTGATCGTATTGGCGTCAAAGTCAATAGAATCCCATTTCAGGCCCATGATCTCAGAACGGCGTAGCCCGTAAAATGCTGCCATCAGCACGGGAAACTCGGCCCCATCACCCTTTACGCAACTAAGCAGATGCTCTACCTCTGACAAGGTATAGAATTTTCCAATGTGCTCGACCTGCTTAGGGCGCATTCCACGTTTTAGGGGAGTCATTGGAATCTTCTCCAGCCGAACGGCATCGTTGAGGGCTTTGCTGATGTTTGCGTGGTACTTGATGATTGTGTTATTGCTGATCTCCAGTTCCGTTGCACAGTAGGTATAGAAGTCTTGAATGTCACAGGCACGCAGACCGCCCAGCGTGACCTTACGCCCACGAAAAAACGGGACGATACGCTTTTCAACATTCGTTTTGTATCCAGCGTAAGTCGTTATATCCACGGATGATTTGATTTGCCTGAGCCAGTAGAGCATATAGTCGGCAAAAAGCATATTAGCATCGGCTGTACGCTGATACTCAGCAGGCTGATATTTTTGTCGTTCTGCTACCAGCATTGCCTCCGCCTTTCGTTTGTTGCCCTTCACTGGCAGTCCTGTTGCTATCCACTTACGTTTTCGCTTTCCATCCGAGTCCACAAAGTTTAATACAATATAAAAAAATCCTTTTTTCTCTTGCAGATGGCCCGCTACCATTCTGTTAACCTCCTTACTTAACAGTAGCGTCTTTCAACAAACGACAACATCATTGTAGCATGCTGAGTCCGCCGGAACAATGGTGCGCAAGACTTTATTTTCACGGACAAAAGTATTTAGATTTCAGAGTTCCTTTGCAGATATTCGATGATGTTGATTTTGGGAATACGAAACGCTTTCCCTATCTTGAAAAAGCGAATGCTGCCATCGTGTAGCAGACCATATGCCGCCTTGTAGCCTATGCCACCTAACATCTCTCTAAGTTGATCAACATTTACTACATCCGGATATGCGGCAAACATTTTCTCTTTCATACGTTCATGTCACCTCATCTACATATTTGCTGTGGAGGGCTAAAATAGCAAAAAGAAGTTCTCTCCGGTTTACACGAAGAGCACTTCTTCTTTTTCAACATAATAATAGCACAGAATCTGCGGAATGCACAATCCTACCGCATCAGCAAAATTACGGAAAGTATTCCAGCAATTGCACAGCAACCCATCAGTATTAGTAGTATTGACTTTTGAGGGCAAAGCAATTATCATTACATTACAGTAAAATAGGATTGTTATATGCAAAAACAGGAAGAGAGATATTCACATGGAAAATTACTCTCCGCTGAGGTATCCGGGTGGAAAGTCCGCATTATATCCCGCTATTGCCAACATTATAGAATCAAACAATATGAAGCACTGTATATATATCGAGCCTTTTGCCGGTGGCGCAAATATTGCTTGGAGCCTACTCATCAATGGTATAGTAGATTATATTATCATCAACGATGCAGATAAGTCTGTATATTCATTTTGGCGGGCTATCACAGAATCTACGCATTGGTTTATCGAAAAAATCGAAAGTGTCTCTGTAACTGTCGATGAATGGCGCAAGCAAAGAGCCATTCTCCAAGAATCGTCAAGATACAGTAAAGAACTCGGTTTTGCTATGTTTTTTTTGAATCGGACCAATCGTTCGGGAATTTTGGACGCTGGACCTATCGGTGGCTATGATCAGTCTGGAACATATAAAATTGATTGTCGTTTTAATAAGGCATCGTTAATTAAGAAAATTTCCAAAATTGCTGAATATAAAAAGAATGTGAAGATATATAATCAAGATATTTCCATTTTTTTGTTACATTACCTTCCACGTTGGATCGACAAAGGAGAAATCTTTATATATTTTGATCCTCCTTATTATGAAAAAGGCCAGCGCTTATATATGAATTATTTCTCAGGCGAAGATCACGAAAGGTTGCGAGACGCGGTTTCATCACTTGATTGCAAGTGGGTTATGACCTACGATGACAATATAGAAATCGATAAGTTATATGAGCACTACCAACGATTTCATTTTTCAGTCAACTATAGTCTGGCTAACAAAAAAAAAGGCGGAGAGTTAATGATTTTTAAAGATTCGTCTTGTATTCCGTCTGCTAAAATCATCAAGAATCTGCCCAAGACTATTTCTTTTGACAGTGATAGCATAAGTTTGGAGGAAAATAAAATGAGCGTCTGTAGATTTTGTAGCATAGCCAATAAGGGAGATTTTTTACAAAAACCAGAAAATAAAATAATTGCTGAGACTAACGATTACTTTGCAATTTCATCTGTTGGTGCTTTAGTTGAAGGATGGACTCTTATTGTGCCTAAAAAGCATTGTTGCTCAATGAAGGCCTTATATTCTGAAAAGCAGTTTGCCGAGTTTACCAGCAATGTTATTGAAGCACTTGAAAAATGCTATGGTCCTGTCATTGCTTTTGAACATGGCCCAAATCGAGAAGGCTCCGCAACATCTTGCGGAACAAATCACGCACATATTCACTTGGTACCATACCATTCGTTAATACAAAAACTTGATACTATAGAATTCGATTGGCAGATTTGCACTGCTTCTCAGGTTGATGCTCTTGTTGGAAATAACGAATATTTATTTTATTGTGAACCTATCCGCAAGTGGGATAATCCTAACGGAAGAGTACATATTTTAAAAGAACCAATTTCTCAATTTTTTAGGAAGGTTATTGCAGAGGACCAGGGGAACATTGAAAAGTACAATTACAAAACAAATCCAGATACTACCCTTACATTAAAAACAATTAAAAATCTACAAACATTTTTCTAAACGATGCGAGGGATATAAATGGCCAAAGAATATACTGTTAGTGATTCTAAAACTGGAAAGCCTGAGCATTATCAGGACCAAGATGTAATTGAAACAAGCGTTAATACGGATGGCAGGAACCAGTACGATTGGGAGTCAAGGTATCCTGAGAATGCACGTAAGGAAATGAAAAGCGAAGCCATCTACATTGGCATAATCCTGTTTGTATCTTTCGTCCTCTTGATTTGTATTTGGTGCGGATTAATTGGCAGGATAGGTGGCCATATAGGGCTTGAATCAAAGATAGTTACTTCGTTGGAAGGAATTGTCCTTTATTTCTTTTCAGGTCTAATGGGCGGAACAATTTTTGGGCTAAAATATTTTTATAGAGTTGTGGCTCGAGGTTATTGGTCTCAGGACAGAAAATATTGGAGAATTTTCTCGCCATGGATTTCCGCTTGTATTGCTTTTGTTGTAGGATGCATGGTCCTTTCCGGTTATATTAATGCAGCGCAGTCTCCATCATTCGCAACAGAAATTTGTGTTGGATTTATTACTGGTTACTTTGCAGATGATGCCGTAGGGAAAATGTCTGAAGTTGCAACGGCTCTATTTGGATCCGGTAGCAAAACCGTCTCTAGTAGCAAAGCTGATGCTAGTAGCGGTGAAAAGTGAGGTACTCTGAATGGTGCATTCTCAATGTTTAAAGCCGATAAATAAGATCCTTTGGGTTGTGAAATCGGGTGTCGAAACCATTGATGCCGAGCAGATTTGTATAGAACGTGTAGGTGAAAAGGCATTTGGATTAGCATCATTGCCTGCAAAGTGGACATTGCCGTTTTTTGTTATTTCAGATGAGCTCTTTGACGACTACACAAAAGCTGGGACTGCGAACGATCTCATGACAGCATGGGGGTATGCGATAAGTTTGGCAGCAGCGCAATGCAAAATTGAACTTGATGATCAAATTATTGTACGTTCAAATGCACATTCCGAGGGATTAGAGGATCGCGGAAAATTTATCTCTGTAGAGGGCTCTCTTTGCGAGTGGCCACAACTCGTTAAGCGCTGTTTTGATGACTTTATTGCACAAGAAGGTTCATCAAATGTTCGTATGCCCGTAATTATTCAAAAACGTGTAATAACATTATTTTGTGGACATATTTCAAATGAACGCCGTGTTGCGAAAGATCTTCGTGACTGGAGAGGCGAGTTTGATGTGGTTGCTCCCCCTCGTACTTTCTCTATTTCTTTACGCAACTGGAGGAAAAAGGTCAATACGACAGATCAGTTTGACTCCAAGTTGATGTGTCCTTCCGATCGTAGCATCAAAACGGCATTAACTATTCCGTGCACATGGGTTACGAGTCAGAAAATTCGTGTACATTTCGAATGGGTATATGATGGAGATTATTTGTATTTAGTTCAAGCTGACGAAGAAAAGTCCTCAAGCGGTATCGATCCCACAAAACTCTCTTGTAAGCCAGAAGAAGGCAATAAGAGCACAGATAGGAATTTTCCACACTGCCTTCGAATGTTAAGAGCCGAAGATACAGAGCGGTACAAGCCGTATGCTAAAATTCAAAATCCTCTTTTGTATCGACGATTAGAATTGAGTACCGCACCGTTGTATATTTTGGATGACAAGAATACACTTAAATCGTTAGCTGAAGGGGTTGTCCCTCCTGATTTGGAGCTTGATTTGCAAGTTCTCACATCTCGATTTCTAATTATCCGAACAGATATCGCAACTAATAGAAAAGAAGATCGTCAACTTCTCCCGCGGACAGATGGTATAAGTACCGTTGAAGACGCCAAGAAATGGCTTTGTGATAGTTATGCCCGACTTTCAAAAGAATTTCGCAAAAGTGCCATTTTTATATTCCACAACTATATACCAGCTATTTCATCAGCATTCGCCTATGCTAGCCCAGGCGATAAATTGGTCCGAATAGAAGCTCTATGGGGGTTACCCGAGGGATTATATTATTATAGCCATGACAAATATCTGGTTGATACTAGAGTATCAGATATTAAAAAAGGAGCTTGCGAAGACTTCAGTGTGCAAAAATTTACAAATTATAAGAAATACTTTGTTTTTCCAATGGATGACGGCAAATGGGAAGTGCAATGTCTGAAACCTCCGTACGACTGGTATGAGGCTATTTCTGATGAGAAATGGGTAAAACAAATCGCCTACGTTACGAGGTTGATTTCTGAAGAAGAGCAGAATAGCGTTAGCGTAATGTGGTTCGTAGGTGTTGATAAGTCTCAATACAACTGTGATGTCTTTCCGTGGTATCATGAGCATTATGAATATAATGACAATCTGAGTATGCCACGAAACAAGTTATCATTTGAAGATGCAGTTGCCATTCACACACTACAAGATCTCAAAAACCTGGAAGCCTTAAACCAAACCTCCGCTTCAAATATTAGGAATATTCAGATACAGCCTACAAACGCAAATTTTTTGCGCGACAGAGATGTTATTGGTAGAATAGGCACTGTTGCTAAAGGCCTCGGGGCAAGTATTTTGCTTGAGGGTGGAATCCTCTCTCATGCATACTATCAACTTATTCGGACCGGAGCCAAGGTCCAAGTCCGGTATTCTTTTGAAAAGAGGCAGCAATTAGAATTCAACAAACTGGTACGTGATAAAATTCCAGAAAAAATAGAAAAGAATGGTGAGGAGGCTGTAACAGCAGAATTAAATAAAGAACTATTTAGTAGCTTGCTGAAACGAAAGCTTGTAGAGGAGGCGTTAGAAGTACTTGATTCAAAGAACGATGAAGATATTATTGCTGAACTTGCCGACATTTTAGAGGTCCTTGATGGGATTTTGAGTCAGTATCAAATTGATTTTAATACCGTTCTATCTCAGAAGGAAATTAAGCGAAAAAAATCAGGTGGATTTGACAAAGGTATCTATCTGAAAAAAACCACAAGCCGAACCGCCTCTGGAGAAGGCCGCATTATCGTTGATAAAGCCCCTGTAGACACCAAACAAGGAATTTCCAAATCTACGGACTGGCGCAGATATCCAAACGCTAATGAATCTTTAACACGAATAAAAGTGCCGGTGACATTAGATAAATGGGAGGTTCGTCCAAGCGTCAAATCCGATAATATCGATATTGTACTACGAGGTGAGCGAAAGCAAGGAGTTTGGCAAGTAGAAATTTCCGTTTTTGAAGAGGCTGATCAGTTGTCGTTTTTTGACAAGTAAATTCATCTTCTCTAATTATCTAAGAATAATCGAGTAGGAGGCTCTCTGAATAGCGAGCCGACCTCTCACACCACCGTGTGTACCGACCGGGACACGGCGGTTCAACCGCATAAGTGCAAGGACTCGTAGTAGTTGAGGATACTAAAGTATCCTCAACTACTACGAGTCTTTTGTCTGTAATGGAACGTGTCAAAGCAGGACTACCAGCCATGCGCCAGTAGCCTGATCTGGAGGTGCCGTCAGATTTATGCGCAAAAGTGTTTGCAGACCCCGGCTGGATGAAATCAGCCAGCAATAGAGGCGTCGTCCAGAGCCGCCTTCAGATGCTTCATATTCATGTATTTCTTGTTGCCCCACTGGGTGCCCGCCACGTGGCGAAGTCTGGCGCAGACCAGCATCAGGGCGGAATTCCCATCCGGGAATGTCCCCACCACGCGGAGCCCCGAGACGGATCTCGCGGTTCGTCCACTCAATCATATTGTTTGTACGCATGCGCGCCTAATGTTCGCTGGGAAGGTCAAGTTTGGGTCAGGCAAAAAGTACTATTTTAGATAGGAAAAAGTCTTCCCCTCCGAACCAGCAAAAAGAAAGTACTATCTTTCTTGCCGCCAGCCTCGCCAAAGCATTCGAGGAAATCTGCATAGAGATGGTCACCAGCTTTCGTCCTTAATGGTAAACATCATTGCTGCCAAAGAGATAGTCCGGTATCTTCGGTTTCGCAACTTTCCAACACTATCGCCTCATATGTGTCCATGGGCGGATTAGATACTTTCGATATTCGCCAATAAGGTGTCACAAACATTCCCTTTCAAAGAATAAATACAATAACCCATATCAAGTTGCTAAAATCACGTGATTTACAATAACTATTCTAAACAGTTGTTCAGATCGGGCAAAAATAGCCCATTCGCTGTAAGCTCCTAACGCTAACACAGTTCATGCTTTACCGAAAATGCATGACAAAATTTTTTCACTATAACTGTTACTCAAAAAGCTATAAATTTCGGAGGGATATGTACTTCTGCGCATTTGTTGTCGTTCTCCACCACCAGCTCTATTCCCTCATATTTAACTATTTTCTTAACGAAAGGAATTTAGAGTCAACTATGAACGTCAAGGACTATGTTGTTCAAGAACTAGAAAGCTACCCCCGCACCCTACGGCAAATTGCAGTTCTCCGCTATGAGTTAGAACATCCTGTACAAGTATCCACAGAAGAGATGCTGGATGCGATGGCATTTGCTCGTGGTGAGCATTTTGGAGTAGCTCCAGGACATGTTTCAGATAAGACCTTATATATTGCCATGAATTACCGGCAAAAAGCAAATGAAGTAAATGCAGAAATTTCAGGGGAAATCTCTGCAAAGCTGTTGGAATTGGAACACAAGAAAAATCGAATTGAATATTATGTCGGTATGTTGGATAGTAGAAAAGCGGAGATAATTCGCCTGTGCTTTTTCAAGGGGATGACAATTGAAGAAGCTGCTGAAAAGCTTGATGTTAGCGCAAAGACAGCACAAAACGCCAAAAAGAAAGCTCTTGAAGATCTAACGGAGCTCTTTGCGCTAACATCCAATGTTCTCTAACGTGATAGTACCTGACTTTAGATAGGCAGGAACTGCTGCAAGTCTCTGACTTGCAGCAGTTCCTGCGCAGATGCAGTACACCAAAGAAGGCTTATTTTATTGTTATTTAAATGCAAAGAATCTCTTGCAACTTGATTAATCGTCTCATATAGTAATATTATTAGGGTTAAAAGCAAGAACACAATTTTAAATAGTCAAATCAGCACGTCAACCGAATACTACGGCTATTATCGGTGCGAAGATAAAAGCCCTATTACTAAAGCGACAAAATCTTCACGCTACAATATGTGGCTATCTATTCCTATGATCCACAATCTTCTGATCCTGATATGCGCGTTTATCATTTTAGCGCGCGAGACTAAAGTAAGCGTCAAAGCTAACGGCGACTTGCGGTAAAATGAATAGCGTGAAAGAA
>OGWR01000247.1_pt1 | contig 48936 bp, 35 predicted proteins | sample 1576061 | NCBI WGS metagenome assembly OGWR01 (sample SAMEA3541511, study PRJEB24748) | human gut metagenome | biome: human gut; feature: human-associated habitat; material: faeces | place: China | collected 2012 | reverse complement strand
ATCGACGGAATGAAAAGCTCTCACTTTGACTTGTACTATTTATATTCTAACACCAGTTGATCTGTCCAAGCATAAGGATGTTGGTATTCTGGAATAACAAATGGTTTTGCTCTTCCGCTACCAAGTAATGCCTCCACACTCTGCTTGTTAACTTCTATTGTTGTTGGCATAAATAATCCTCCTTACTTTGTCACTATATCAAGAAGAGTCTTATAACTATCAACAACATTGTAAACAACCTCATCATTGCTAATAGCCTTAAAATGTTCTCTTGCACAGTGTATCTTTGATTCTTCAATTAATCTAAGTTGCATAGAATTCATGGAACCTTTTGTCTCTGCCACGAAATAAATATGCTTAACGCTTCCTTTGTAAAATGCAATTGCCCAATCCGGGTTATAATGTCCAACGGGCGTAGAAATGTAAAATCCATCTGGTAACTTTACATATACCGCTACATCTCTATTGGTATCCAACTCTGTGGCAAAATCTTTCTCATTTGTCGAATCATATACAATATGATCATAGAGATGCTTCTTTGCCTTCATTGCATTCACGCCAAGTCGTCCCTTGATTGTTGAATCTGTAAATACCTCTGTACCATATTTCTCATCCATAACATCATAAGTAATGTGTTCAATGATTGCTGTTGCCTTCTCATCATTGATCAATGCTGCAGCTTTTATGATAAATTCCTCTGGATTATCCTTAAATTGATTAAATACTGAAGACTGAATTCCCTGAAGGATCCGAATTACAGCCTTTCTTGTAAGTCCAGTCTCATCCACAATTTTACCAATCAGATCATATTTCACATTAGAGCTTGCAGCAACTACATTTCCATAGTTTTTAGATTCTTCCTTAACAAAAGACTCGCCACTAACAAGTTCCTCTTTAGAATTTATTTGATCCATTGCACCTGTTTCAACTTTAAAGTAAATTTTTGAAACACGAAGTTTTCTATCTAATGAGTCAATAGCCTTTTTGATCAACTCCTCTGTATCAAAGTCAACTACATATACAGATTTCGAATTAATCTTTTCCCATAATGCTTTGAATTCGGGCATAGCAAGCTTGCTTTCATCAACCTCCAATTCAACATTATTGCTGCGGGCATTTTCAGGCTGCATATTTCTGCTGTCATAGATGGAATCAATGATCTCTATAACAGACACCGCAGAATCAGCCACCTCATCTGCTACCTTCAAATCGCCATTCGCTTTATCTTCATAGTATTTATCTGTAAGAACACCTTTTTTATCAATATACCCATTGACAATAAGGTCAAATTGAATCGCTCTTCCTGTGTCACCGTCAATAACCTGTTCGTTCCCTTTATCATCCTTAATGACTTTACCGATAAACAACTCCGCAGTAACAGCTCTCGGTCGGTCTGTAACAGTCTCTGCAATTTCATTCTGAAGCCCTTTCGCAAAACTGTCATAGCTTTCACTTGCAATAACCGTCAGCACATTCACATTATACACATCATTTCCCAGAACATTGGCATCCATACGTTCCCCATCCTGATTTACGCAAAGACGCAGACCACGTCCCACTTCCTGACGTTTGCGTACATCACTGCTACTCTGCTTCAGTGTACAGATCTGAAATACATTTGGATTATCCCAGCCTTCACGAAGTGCAGAATGCGAAAAGATAAATCTAACCGGAGATTTCTTAGGATTCCTATCCAAAAGAAGCTCTTTATTTTTCATAATAAGGTCGTAAGCATCAACATCATCTGTTGTTTTTTCTTTTTTATCTTTCAGCTTACTGTCAATCATTTTTCCTTTTTTATCAATGGAAAAATAGCCGGCATGTGTTTTTTCTGCAGAAATTGACTGAAGGTACTTCAAATAATCATCCTCTCCAATCCCTATCTGCAGATTACCCACAATGTCATTGTATTCCTCTTCAAACATATCGGCATAGATGCCATTCATTGGTTCGCCTGCTGCATCATATTGTTTATACTTTGCAACTTCATCAATAAAGAAAAGTGAAAGGACTTTGATGCCCTTATAAAACAATTCCCGTTCTCTCTGAATATGAGAAAGGATTGTCTCTCTAATCTGAATGCGGCGGAGCTGATCTTCTGATACCTTACCGATCACATCACCTGCATAAATCTTGATTCCGTTAATAAACTCTACAGAATCATCGCGTCCATCAATTCTGGACACAACAAACCCCTGCTTATATTCTTCCATCTGCCCGGAATTATCATAAAGATTATAGCCTTCCGAAACAGTACGCGTAATCTTTCTGATTCCTGTCGCCCCTTTGAAATCAAATTGCAATGTTGCTGTTGGTGCAGTCTTTGAAAGATTGATACTTTCCAGATAAACATAACTTTCCGTAGCCGTACTTCCCGATTCCGTAATTCCCTTAACCGCAATCTTCTTAACAAGCCGCTTGTTATATGCTTCCATAGCATCCAAGCGATAAATCATATTGTAAATACTATCTGCCTTATGAGTTGCAGAATAGCGAAGGGTGATGAGCGGATTGAATTGCTTCAAATTTTCCCTTGTCTGTTTTCCCTCTACAGACTGTGGCTCATCAATAATGACAATAGGATTTGTTTTTGCAATAATATCAATCGGACGCCGAGAACGGAACTCATCCAATTTCATATAAATACGCCTTGCATCTTTTCCACGTGCATTAAATGCCTGCGAATTAATAATCATAACATTAATAGAATTATCCGATGCAAAACGATCAATCTCCGTAAGCTGCGCAGAATTATAGATAAAGAAACGAATCTTCTTACCATACTCCTCAGCAAAGTGTTCCTGTGTCACCTGAAATGACTTATAAACACCTTCACGGATAGCAATACTTGGTACAACAACAATAAATTTACTCCAACCATACGCCCGATTAAGCTCATACATCGTCTTAATGTACGTATATGTTTTACCAACACCTGTTTCCATTTCTATGGTCAGATTAAACCTGCCTTCTAACTTAGCAGATGGCTTAATCTGATTTGCTCGCTGTATTGCATTGATATGTTCCAGGATCAATCGGTCATTTAATTCCGGTACAATTTTCTGATTGCTCCAACCGGTGAAATCATCCTCTTCCGTCAAAGAATACTGATAATGTCCGGAACCTTTATCCATCATATAGGACGGAGTCAGATAAGGCTGACCGGCAAATACATCAACGACAGCCTTGGCAGCATCTGCCTGAAATTTTTGATGCTTAAATTGCAGCTTCATTTTGTGTTGTCTCCTTCCTTTATCCATTCGCCCAATTTCTCCTGCAGCAGCTTTTTATCCGGCAGATAAAGCTGATACTTCGATGCGTATATATTGGAGTCTTTTGGCAAAGTCAGTTCCACCATAGAATCATCCTTATCCTGACAAAGCAGAACACCTATCGTAGGATTTTCATCCTCCTGCTTTTCATACCGATCATAATAATTCACATACATCTGCATCTGACCTAAGTCCTGATGCTTCAATGAACCTATCTTGAGATCAAAAAGAACAAAGCAACGCAACATTCTATTATAAAACACTAGGTCTACTCTGAAGTGTTCTTCATGAAAGGTGAATCTCTTCTGTCTGGCTACAAAAGTATAGCCAGTACCCAGTTCCAAAAGAAACGACTGCAAATTATCAATCAGTCTCGTTTCCAGATCGTTCTCTGAATACTCACTTTTTTCCTCCAAACCAAGAAATTCCAAAACATAAGGATCCTTCACCAAATCAGAAGATTGCTCTATCACCTGTCCCTCCGTGGACAATCTCTGAATCTTATCTTTATCGGTGCTAAGTAAAATCCTGTGATACAGAGCACTATCGAACTGTCTCTTTAGTTCCCGCAGACTCCAGTCATTTTTAATCGCTTCAATTTCATAAAAATGTCTCTCATCAACATCTTCTATCCGCATCAATTTTAAGTAATGTGACCAGCTAAGATAGAATTTTCTTCCGGTGCTGACCGATGGAAGGTTCTCGAATTGGCTAAACACTGTTTCGCCAATTTGATCCGTAGAATAAACCTTGTAAAACTGACGAATGTTTTTCAAATTTCCAACAGAAAATCCTTTTCCAAAATTTTGCGTTAAATAATCAGATAATTCCTTCAAAAGCTGCTGTCCATATGCGGCTCTCTGTTCTCCACGCTGTTCTTCCTCCACAATTATTCTGCCTATTTCATAATAAGCATATACCATCGTGAGATTAACTGCAGTTTTCGCATTTTTCCTTGCCTGTAACAATACATCAGAAACGCTTTCCAGGAAAGCATGATCTGTAGCCGTAATTTCATTCTTACTCATAATCCACTCTCCTTAAATAACCTTTACTCTCGTATCAGGTGCCATCAGTTTAAATATCTCTTCGACATTAATCTTGGAAGGACTGTTCGCAAAGCTGCTATCACGGAATACAGCACGAAGTGGTTGTCTCTTTGCAATTTCTTTGATCACACTATCCGGCACATCTTCCTCAAAGCAGGCAATCAAGTCGCCATCGTTATAGTTATGTACCGTGCAGCCCTCAATTTGTTCCGAACTATAAGGAAGCGATAAAGGCAGTCCCCACTCAAGAAGACAACCAAAAAGTAAATCAAGATCACTACGGTCAGATTTCACATTGGATTCCAGCATTGAAAGCAAATCTTGACTGTATTCTGCTGGGCTGTAATAAACGTCGTTCATGTTGGAATCATCAAGCTTCAACACACGAAATCCAACATCAAGTTGTTCTGCTTCAGGATATTCCTCTAATATTTTCTCACCGGCTCTACGAATCCGCTCTTCTCCAATGCTGCAAATTGTAGGTTCATAACCTTGTTTTTCTAAATAATCTATCGTTTCTTCTATATTTGTTTTTAGACGTGCTTCAAGCCCTGGTCTAGATACAGCTTCATACAAGTTTTCCGGCAACTGCACCATAATGAATTGTCTCTCTCCTCCATCTTCGGCATTTAATTTCATTACCGCGTGAGCAGTTGTTCCTGATCCCGAAAAAAAGTCCATTACAATAGCTTCTTTGTCACTTGCAGTTCCAGCATATACGGAATCAAATACTGTATATAGACTTTTAGGAAAAGAAAAACCTCCACCTGGTACCAATTCACTAACTAATTTACTTCCATATTCGTTAGCATCATATTTCTTTTCATCCCATATGGTTTTTTGTACACCAAAAGTTTTTCCTATTTCAATATCATATCCTTCGTTAATTTTTTTTGGACGGAGCATACTCCAAATACTCTCAACTGTCTGTCTGGCATATCTCCATTTTCGTTCAACACCTTTTCTATCAATAGGATAAACATAATATGCGTCTCCATCTTTGACCGTTTGGGCAGGATGATAATCATCTGGAGCTACATCTCCGAATCCTATAATCTTGTCATTTTTTACAATTATTGGATAAAAACAATTTTTGGCATCACTACGTTCAGATTCACTACCCCAATTTCGCAAAGGTGCCCAGTTAACATCCTCATTGTTAATTCTTCTATCAGAAATAACCTTCATTGCACTTGGAAACACAAATATTGCATATTCATTTGTGTAAGAAAAATTTTTTCCTTGTTGACCACGAGGATTATGAACAACTGAAACGCAAACATGATCATATGTTCCTTCTCCGAATACCTCCTTTAGAATCATTCCAATGGAATATAATTCATTTTCATCAATCGATAACACTAAAATCCCATCAAATGTTAAAAGATTTCTAGCAAGAAGCAATCTTTGGTACATCATTGATAGCCATGTTGAATGAAAACGCGCAGAACCTATTGGATTTGAAGCAAGTCTAGCTCCCTCCTCTGTAACTAAACCAGCTTGAGAATCATATTCCTCGCTATCAATAGAAAAATCATTCCTATAGATATAATTTCTTCCTGTGTTATACGGAGGATCAATGTATATCATTTTAACTTTATGAAGATAACTCTCTTGAAGCGTTTTTAGTACTTCAAAATTATCTCCCTCAATATACAAATTCTTAGTAGTGTTCCAGTTAACACTTCTTTCCTTTATAGGTCTTAAAGTTTTACGTACTGGTCTGTTAGCCTCAATTATTGACGCCTTTTTCCCGACCCAAGATAATTCATAGGTCTCATTTCCATCAATAATATCATCTGAAAGCATCTGTTTTAAAATTTCAAAGTTAATAACTTTCTTTAGTTTTCCGTTCTTATCAGTTGTTTCAGTAACACAATTAGGAAAAATTTTTCCTATTTTTTCAATATTCTGAGCCGTAATGTCAACTGATTCCATTCTCATTTTATCCATTAATTTGTCCCTCCAAATCGTAATGTATATTTATCATAATCTATGGCATTGATTATTTTTGTTATACACTCATATAATGCACTATGTGCTTGTAATATAACATTACTCTTCTCATCAATATCAATTTCAATTGGTGATCTAAAATTCTTAATTGCAAACCTATCATCTAATTGTTCTGCTATAATATCAGAATCAGCCGGAGCAACATAAAATTGAAATGGATCTTCGGCTTCACAATCCTTATAATCAATTCCTCCCTTATGTTTTATATAGTTAGCCCAAGATCGAATCTCCTCTATTTTTCCAGAACAAGATGTTAATAATTTTCGAATGTCTCGATATCCCCTACTTTTTAATGTTCTAACAACGAATTCATATGTGCAAAAAGTCATAATCTTTTTTACATCCCATGATTCATTATATGGATTTTTATCTCGATCAACAACATCAGTATATAACTCAAAAGCCCAATACACTGCTTGCAGTAATTGATCAAATGTATTGGAATACCATGTAACCGCAGTCCCAAAATATATGCAACGAAATAAGTACTGAGGAACATACCCTTGCGACCAAGACAGATTGTAATTTGTATCTAAAATCAACTTACTTTTCATTGCAAAAAAACGCGCAGTCTGCAAGCAATCAATCGTTTTTTCTATAAAATATTTTGATGCCCTTATAGATCGATTTACAATTATCCTACATGGATCAAACTCAACAAAACTTAATTTATCAGCAAAGACCGAATAGTCATTAACAAATTCTTTATATGTTTTTTCAGTGCCACGATAGGACACTATACATAATTCTAGCTCAGGCTCCTCTATATCAAAATATGCACTCGCAAAATCCTCTATTTTTTTGTATTCCTCACCATTCCGTCGTATCCTCAAGTAATCATCACATTTCGGATATGTTTTTATAGTGTACTTAACTGTTCCTTTCATTAATCTCCATCTCCTTCCTAAGTCTTTTCAACTCAGCATTTATTTCCATCTGTTTATTCAGCTGTCTTTCTTTTCGAATTTTTGCCTGCAGACTTATTATCTGCTTCATCAATACCTGCTTCTGTTCTTCTCGTGCAACAGACTCTTTTAAGCTTTCGCCAGCACTTCCAACATTTAACTTATCTCCGGCTATCTGGCGCACAAAATTTTCATATACCGCATCAACATCCAAGCCCACCATCTTTAATGGCAACTCGTCTTCAAGCAACCATTCTGTATGATAATATCCATTCACCTTAAAAGCTTTATTACCAGATATGATAGCTTCCTTATAACCAATCCACGCCTGGTACTTGCCTTGGTATTCCAACAAGAATAGAATATGATATGGAATTTCCTTATCAATCTGTCTGAGCAGACTATCATCAAGAGCCGGACTGTTTAAGTGAATTTCAAACACTTCCAGCTCCGTTACATCAGTTCCAGTTGCAAGATTGGTTGTAGAAGCTGCAATCTTATTTTTCCAATAGATTGTCTTTACCTGTTCAACAAACACTTTCTTCAATGCAGGAGAAACATCTATATTTTCATAGAATTTCTGCTTCGGAATTCTTTTGTTAAATTCCGTTGTTGTCGGCATTCCTATCATTGTTCGCCCTCCATTTATTTCACAACCAGGAAACAAATAAGCTCAAAATCATCCAGTCCTGATACGCTAGACATCAATGCCGATGTTCCGCCGGCAGAGAACAGGCTGTCAATATCGCTTTCTTCCTTACAGTCAATAATTGAATTGATTGCTTTGTTAAGAAGCTCTGACATATCCGACATATCTCGACCATCATCTGTCTCTTCATTAAAACGCTGGCAAAGCTCCTTGATCGGCTCTTTCTTCCCTCGACAAAGAAGCCTGATATCATCCAACATCTTTTTCGGATTCAAATAATCGCAAATAACTTCACCATCGGTTCCAATATAGACCATGTAAAACGGATGAATTCTGTTTTGATTGTCTATATTTACGCTATTGTTTATGTTTTTAAGTACAAATATAACTCCTTCCGAAAGTTCTTCTGTTGCAGGCACGACTGCATGAAGTCCTTTTGGCTTTTTTTCTAGGTCTTCATGGCTTTTTACATATTCAAGAAGATCTAACCGGAATTCGTTTAATCCTAAATCCATAATAGAAACACCACTGGACATATCTTCAATATCAACAACTTCTTCCTGCAATCGTTTCAACTGCTGTTTACGATATTCGAGATCTCCCTTTTCCTCTAGATTAATAGGGTCATCATCACCCGTAGATGTCATAACAGAAATCTTCATTCGAATTTCCACTCTACTCTTTAGGTTAATATACTCATCTAAATCCATATCCGGCCAGAAATTCACCAGCTGAATATACGCATTTCTACTACCAATACGATCAATACGACCAAATCTCTGAATGATACGAACCGGATTCCAGTGAATGTCATAGTTTACAAGATAATCACAGTCCTGCAGGTTCTGACCTTCCGAAATACAATCTGTCGCAATCAGCACATCAATTTCTGTCTTACTTTCAGGCATCAACACATCTCTACTCTTAGATATTGGCGAAAAGCATGTAAGCACATTGTTAAGTGTTGCCTTGAATCCCTTTATTGTTGTTCTTCCATCAATAGAACCGGTGATCACAGCCGTGTCTAAGCCATACTGCTTTTTGATGTATGTACTTACATTGTCATAAAGATACTCTGCTGTATCAGAGAACGCCGAGAAAATCAGAACCTTCTTATTTTCCGGATTGATTGGATTCTCAATCTTTTCTGATACCAGCTTCAACAATTCCTGAAGCTTGCTGTCATGTTCCGGAGTAATATCCGCAACCATTAAGGTCAGCAGTTCAAGAACCTCTGCATCTGCTTTTAATTCGGTACGCCATGACTTATAGTCCATATCGGCCAGTTCGATCTTCACTTTCTTACCAACTGTAAAATACTCTGTATTACTATCATCCATATCGAACTCAGTATCAGAAGCTTCATACATATCAATATCAGTAGCACCGTACTGTTCAAAAGTATCAATAGCTGAAATCGTACTCTCAATCAGCGTCTTTATTCTTTCAAGTGTCAGCTGAAACGAGTTTACAGAGCTCTCCAGACGCTTTAAAAGATTAATGCTCATTAACCTTCTGATACCCTGTTCACGACCTGTCTGAGTAAGATTATCTCCCTTGTTATGTGTAAGGTCGATATACTTCTGCATCTTACTTGGAAAGATATAGTTAGATGGTGTATAGATACATAATGTAAGCTGCATCAACTGCTCATAGATCTCATTGTAATTGATCGCTGTGTCAAGATCTGTCAGCTGGGGTCGGCGCGAAATAGGCTTTTTTCTCTCCGGGAATTTTCCAATCTCCGTCGTATCATAATATTTTTCAATATGCTTTCTTGAACGCGCAATTGTAACACTATCGAGCAATTCAAAAAAATCAAAATCTAGTGTTCTTAATAGTGCATCAGTTGTTCTATCTTCTGGTTTCAATTTGCTCCAAGTAGTGAAGGCACTCTGAGCCTGCTTAAAAATTTCCTCAATAGTCTTTGTTGTATTCAACTGCTTATTCATATTTTCAGAATTACCTTCATAAGCAATAGCAAGTTGGTTCTTCAAGTCAACAAATCTGTTGTTCACCGGAGTTGCAGACAGCATCAAAACCTTAGTCTTAACACCTGCCCTGATTATTTTATCCATCAACTTCATATAACGATTCTCACGAGTATTGGCATGGGTGCCTACACCATTACGAAAATTATGAGATTCATCAATAACAACAAGATCATAATTTCCCCAATTCAATCTATCCAAATCCAAACCGTTGGAGTAACCATGTGTTCTTGATAAATCCGTATGAAATAAAACATCATAATTGAGCCTGTCTTCTGCAATCGGATTATTTATATAGTTATCTTTATAAGTGTTCCAGTTTTCTGCCAGCTTCTTAGGACAGAGAACAAGAACACTTTTATTTCTGTTCTCATAATATTTCACGACTGCAAGTGCGGTAAATGTTTTACCAAGACCTACGCTGTCGGCCAGAATACACCCATTATATCGTTCCAGCTTATTTATAATGGCTAATACTGCATCTTTCTGGAAATCGTATAAAATATTCCAAATCTTACTTTGCTTAAATCCAGTAGCTTCATTTGGCAATTCATCCTCTGAAATATCATCAAGAAATTCACTAAACACATGATACAACGTCATAAAGTAAATGAACTCTGGTGAATTCTCATTGTATGCTGTTGTTATATTTTCTATTACAACATCTGTAACATCTTGCAACTTATCCTTGTCATTCCATAATGTCTCAAAAAGCTGAAGATATGATAACGAAAATGGTGCTTCAAAACGATTTATCATATTATAACTGTTATTACCACGCTCGCATCCAATATCAACAGTAGTGAAACCATTCATAGGCATATAAGCGACTTGCTGATTATTCTCTACTGTAACAAAACCTCCCATATTCTCTCCGGTAGTATTCGATTTGAAGGTTGCTTTTCGTTTTATCCAGTCAGCACACTCTTTTGCTATTGCTTTTTGAGTCATTTCATTTCGAAGTTTAATTTCAAATTCCGTACCATAAAGACTTCTCTCACGGTTCAATCTTGGAATATAAAACTCACGTTTCTGCTTTTCAACTTTTTCTGTAACAAACGTTGGAGAAGTGAAAATAAAACGACATTCATCCACTACCTCTAGCTGCTTCTTTAATTCTTTGTAGGCATACATTGAAAAGCAAGCAGCAGCAATAGAAACCTTGCTACCCTTCCTGATTGTAATTGCCATATCGTCACGGACTCTCTCCGTAATGTTATCAAATACCTTCACTTCCATTGATTCCATCTCCTTGACTCAGCACGGTGACTCATTTATACTTCGATTTTTTCGTAATTGATGATTCTCACTGTAATACTTATTTATCTTCCCTCTCCATCAAACAAACCGTCTCACAATGCACTGTCGAACAAAACATATCCACGCAGCTCACCCGTTTCACCCGGTACCCACTCTCCTGCAGCGCCACCAGATCCCTCGCCAGACTCGTCGGCTTACACGATATATACACGATTTCCGGTACGCCGTAATCTATGATCTTCTGCAAAGCCTTTGGATGGATTCCGTCCCGGGGCGGATCTAATACAATATAATCCGGTTTTTCTTCGATTTCATCGATCACCTTGAGTACATCCCCGGCAATAAAGTCACAGTTTGTCAGGCCATTGAGTGCTGCATTTTCTTTGGCGGCTTCTACTGCCTCTTCCACGATCTCGACACCGATCACATGACCGGCCACCGGGGCAAGGATCTGGGCAATGGTTCCGGTACCGCTGTAAAGATCAAAGACCGTTTTTCCGGACAGACCGCTTTTTAGTACAGAATCTTCCGATGACTCTCCTGTCTCCCCACTCTGTCCGGAATTATCAGCTAACTCTCCTGTCTCTATGCTTTGTGCAACATCACCGGACGACTGGCCCGCTGCCCCGCTCAACACATAATCTCTCGCCCGCTGATAAAGCACCTCTGCTCCTTTTGTATTGGTCTGAAAGAAGGAAAATGGTGTGATCCGGAACTGCAGTCCCAGCACATTTTCCATAAACCAGTCTTTTCCATAAATGATATGGGTCTCGTCGCTTTTTACCACGTCACCCAGGCTGTCATTGACGATATGCAGAAAGCCCGCAATTGTCCCCTCTAACGGTAGCTTTAACAGTATATCAGACAGATTCCGCAGATGCTGTTCCATTGCGGCGTCATCATACTGGGATGAGGTGACCAGCGCTGCCAGGAGTTCTCCGGTCGACTCTGCACGACGCACCAGCAGATGACGAAGAATTCCTTCATGACTGTTTTTGTGATAATACGGCAGATTGTTCTCCGCACAATAATCGCGGACTCCATCGAGAATTTTTGTAAAATCCGGATGGACAATCCGACAACCGCTCACATGAAGAATGTCATAAAAGCTTCCTTTTTTATGCAGTCCCAAAGTTAACGGACCATCTTTAATCTCATCCCCAAAAGAAAACTCCATTTTGTTGCGGTACTCCCACTGTTTCGGACTTGGCAAAATCCCATCAAAGACAAAATCAGAAATTCCATCACATACCGGATGCAGCAGATCCAGCACCTGATTTTTCTTTAATTCTAACTGCTTTTCATAGGGAATCGTCTGATAGCTGCAGCCGCCACATGTCCCAAAATGCGGACACTCCGGCTGTGCCGTTTCTATAGAAGATTTTTCCAGAATCTCCCGCAGCATTCCCTTTGCTTTGCCTTTTCTTGCTTTTTTGATGGATAAACGCACCTTCTGGCCCGGAATCACGCCCTTTACCTCGACACGGTGCTTTGTGATTTCTCCGTTCTCCGCTTTCTCCTCTACGATCACTGTCCCTTTATTGGGAAAGTCTACACGCTCTACGATTCCTTCTACAATCTGTCCCTTTTTCATCTCTACACCATTTTCCTGTTTATTTCGTCTCAAAGTTTCCCAGCACTTTCAAATTACTTGCACATTCATGCATAGTTGCCAGCGCATTTTCTACCGCCGATTCATTCAGATTTCCCTCCAGATCCACAAAGAAACGATACTCCCATTTCTTTCCGTGAAGTGGTCTCGATTCGATCTTGGTGAGATTCATTTCGTTATAATAAAAGTTTGCCAGCATATTATAGAGTGCTCCCGGCACATGCTTTACCTCAAATGCCACGCTGATCTTATTGGCATCCTTTAAGAACACCTTCTGATTGGAAATGATAATAAATCTGGTAAAATTCGTGCTCTGGTAATTGATCCGCTCCTGCAGCACATCCAGACCAAACACCTCTGCTGCCCTGGTACTGGCGATCGCCCCATGCGTCTTTTCCTTCTCCTCCGCAACCTTTTTCGCTGCCCCCGCCGTGCTGGCATACTCAATCCCCTGGATCCCGTGTTCCTCCAGAAACGGTGCGCACTGCAGCAGTCCCTGTGGATGAGAATATACCTCTTTGATATCCTCCGTCTTTGCTCCCGGTACTCCCAGAAGAGCCTGCTCCACTTTAACCACATGCTCTGCCACAATGGTAATATCGTGCTCTACCAGCAGATCATAAATGTCCGTAATGCTTCCGGTAGATGTATTTTCAATGGGTACAACACCATATTTCGCCTCACCGTTTGCTACAGTCTCGATAACATCACGAAACGTTGTCTTGTTAAAGGCTGTGATCCTGTCCCCAAAATATTCTAACATTGCCTGCTCAGAAAAGGCTCCACGCTCTCCGAAATATACCACTCTGGTATCTTCATCCACATCTAGCGCATCCACCTGCTGAAATGGAATGGTTGCCGCTCCCGGTCCCAGTTTCTGATACTGGTATTTGCGGCTGATAGACATGATCTGACGAAAAAGATCTTCTACAGCTGTCTCATTAAATTCTGTACTGGCATAACCGCGCAGCGTGTCCAGCTTCTGCTGCTCCCGCTCTGGATCATAGACCTTTTTACCGGTACTGCGCTTGTAGGCAGCCACATCATTTGCCACCTCCATACGTTCCTCAAACAGTCTGGTGATCTCTCTGTCGATCTTGTCAATTTTTTCTCTGCTCTCTTTTAAATCTACTACCATCTCTTTATCCTCATTTTCTATCTGTATTTCTGCCAAACACACGATTTACTCTGTTTAATGTTACCATATCAATACCATTTCCGCAATGCACCCTCTGCAAAAATGAAAGCTCTCAGTTGACGTAAATTTCCTACAGAAATATATCATCGGTATAGGCCATGATCCGTTTCCGAAGCCCTTCATATTTCTTGCACAGATTCAAAATATCGTCCTTCGTATACATCGCTGCCGCTTCATTGGCGTCCTTCAGGATTCCTGCGTCCTGATAAATATCTGCCAACGCAAAATTAAGTTCCCCGCTCTGGCGGATTCCAAACAGATCACCCGGACCACGGAGCTTGAGATCCTGCTCCGCCACATAAAAACCATCATTGGATCCCCCAAGAATATTTAACCGTTCCATGGTTTCCCGGGAGCTGTTCCCCGCCATAAAGATGCAATAGGACTGTGCACTTCCTCTTCCCACGCGTCCCCGGAGCTGATGAAGCTGTGCCAGACCAAACCGCTCGGCATTTTCCACCATCATCACCGTAGCATTCGGGACATTGATGCCCACCTCAATGACCGTGGTGGATACCAGCACATCAATCTCTCCGGCAGCAAAACGCTCCATAATGTCATTTTTTGCTCCTGCTTTCATTTTGCCGTGGAGACATTCTACACGAATAGAAGGAGACAATGTTCCTTTTATGGTATCCGTATAATCGGTGACATTTTCTGCCTCCATATTTTCGCTTTCTTCGACCATCGGGCAGATAATATACACCTGGTGTCCCTGCCGCACCTGTGCCTCAATAAACTCATATGCCTTCGGACGGTAAGAGGTTCCCACCACACAGTTTTTGATGGGCAGACGATCTGACGGCATCACGTCGATCACAGAAATATCCAGATCGCCATACAGGATAATGGCTAATGTCCTCGGTATCGGCGTCGCACTCATAACCAGCATATGAGGCTCCAGACCCTTCTGGGAAAACTCCTCTCTCTGCCGCACACCAAACCGGTGCTGCTCATCGGTCACCACCAATGCCAGATCCTTATAGTGAACCTTCTCCTGGATCAGCGCGTGGGTTCCGATGACAATATCTGTCATCCCAATCTCCAGAGCTTCATAAACACGGCGCTTCTGAGAAGCGGTCATGGAGCCCACCAGCAGATCAACCCGGATATCAAAAGGCTCCAGATATTCCTGAAAAGTCTTTAAATGCTGCTCTGCCAAAACCTCCGTGGGCACCATGATCGCGCCCTGATGGCCATTTTCCACACAGGCAAGAAGGGCCAGCACTGCCACGATGGTCTTACCGGAACCCACGTCTCCCTGGATCAGACGATTCATTACCACACCGGAAGTCAGATCCTGCCGGATATCCTCCCATGCTCTCTTCTGCCCATCGGTCAGATCAAACGGCAGCCTGTCCATGAGCTTTTCCGGCAGCTCAAACGTATTCATCTCATAAGGCGACGGCTTCTGATGCTTTCCCTGCTTCATCTGGTGGAGTGCCAGCGCAAAAAAGAAGAATTCTTCAAATACCAGCCGCCGGCGCGCCTGCATATATTCTTCCTTGTCCTTTGGAAAATGAATCGCATGAACCGCCTGCTTGCGCAGGATCAGATTATATTTTTTACGCATTTCCAGAGGCAGATAATCCCCGGTCAGATCTACCTCCTTCAATGCACTGCCCACAGCCTTGCTGACTGCGTGATTTGTCAGCCCCGCCGTCAGCGGATATACCGGCTGAAGCTTTTTTAAAAGCTTATGATACTCCTCCTCCGAAAGAAGCTTCGGCTGCTGCAGGCGGTATCTGCCGTTTTTGTTGATCACACGCCCCCGCATAATATATCTGGTTCCCATACGAAGAGTCTTCATGATAAACGGCATATTAAACCACGTCACTTCAAGCTGTCCGCTGGCATCCCGCAGAAAGGTGCTGACAATCTTTAAATTGCGGACATACTGCAGTCTCGGCTTACTTCCAAGAGTCCCGCTGACCACCACAATATGTCCCTCCTGCACCTCATTGATGGGACGTATATTTTCTACGATTTCGTATTCTCTGGGGTAAAAGAAGAGAAGCTCTTCTACCGTACTGATACCCAGCTTGGCAAAAAGCTTCTCGCTCTTCTCCCCAATTCCTTTAATTTCACGAATACTGTCAGATAACTGCATATTCTTCACACATACCTTTTCTTTCACTTTATTATTCAACGGATACAAAGTAAGAATATACCGGCTGTCCACCATACTGAACTTCAACCTCCAGATCATCATGATCCTTTAAGATCAGATCAGCGACTGCCTCTGCATCCTTCTCTGTCACATCGGCACCATAATAAAGGCTGACCAGCTCGCTCTCCTCATCGATCATACCTTCCACAAGCTCTACGGTTACTTCCGGCAGACCCTTTTCCACAGCAACGATCTTTTTGTCTGCAATACCCATGTAATCGCCCTGCTTAATCTCCTGACCGTCCATCCGGGTATCACGAACCGCATATGTGACCTGGCCGGACTTTACATTGCCCATCTCCTCTGTCATCTGCTGTGTATTTTCCTCTGCCGGCTGTCCCGGCATAAAATTGATCATCGCAGCAATTCCCTGTGGGATATTGGTGGAAGGGATCACAACAACCTTTTTGTCCTCGGTAAGATCTCTTGCCTGCTCTGCTGCCAGAATGATGTTGCCATTATTTGGCAGGATATATACCGTATCGGCCGGCACCCTCTCTACTGCCTGCAGAATATCCTCCGTGCTCGGGTTCATAGTTTGGCCACCCTCGATCACCTCATCAGCGCCGAGATCCTTAAAGATATCACTGAGACCGTCTCCGGCAGAAACTACCACAAATCCATCTGCTTTATGCTCCTTCGGCTCGTCTTCTCTCTGATCCTCCTCTGCCTGCTGCTTTGCCACAGTCTCTGCATCACGGATCAGCTTTTCCTGATGCTCCTCGCGCATGTTATCAATCTTCATGCTGGTCAGAGAACCGTATGTGAGTGCCTTTTCAAATGCCAGACCCGGATGATTGGTATGCACATGAACCTTCACGATCTCATCATCGGCTACAACTACAACGCAGTCACCGATATCCTGAAGATATGCCTTCAGCTCTTTCTCTACCTTATCCTGATCCCGCTCCAGCATAATGATAAATTCTGTGCAATAACCAAACTTAATATCTGCCGCATCCTCAGAACTGCCGGTAGTGATAGCCGGAGATGCCTTCGCATCTACACCGGAAATGTCCAGATCCACTTCCTTGCCCTGCAGCGCAGCAAGTGCACCGCGCACAAAGGTCATCAGTCCCTCTCCACCGGAATCAACTACGCCTGCCTGCTTCAGTACAGGAAGCATATCCGGTGTACGCTTGAGGGTATCCTCCATATAGGCTACCACTTTCTCTGCGAAGGCAACCATATCCTGGGATTCGCCCTCCATCAGAAGCTCTACGGATTTCTCTGCTCCTGCCTTGATCACTGTCAGGATCGTGCCCTCCTTCGGCTTCATAACAGCCTTGTACGCCGTATCTGCCGCATGCTGGATACTGTTACCAAGATCGGTGACCTCCAGATACTCCAATCCCTTTAACTCCTTAGTAAAACCACGGAAGATCTGGGATAAGATAACACCGGAGTTACCTCTGGCTCCACGCAGGGAACCACTGGACATTGCCTTACACAGATTGTCAACCGTCACGTCTGTGATCTTATTGATCTCACGAACAGCCGCCATAATGGTCATAGTCATATTGGTGCCGGTATCTCCATCCGGTACCGGAAAGACATTTAATTCATTAATGTAATCCTTTCTGGCCTCTAATGCCTTTGCTCCTGCCAAAAAGCATTTTTTCATCATTAACGCATCTATTCTCTCAACACTCACTTTTTCTTCCTCCTAGAGATTATTTCCATCAGACAGGGAATCTTATCAGTCATCCACAATCCTTACACCTTCTACTGCAACACTGATACTTTCTACTTCCATTCCCGTGTATGTCTCTACGCGGCAGCGAACATTTTCCAGAATATTCTGTGCCACGGCACGAATACTCACACCATACGCTACGATCACATGAAGCTCAATATGGATCTTATTGTCGATCACCGTGACATTTACTCCACGGCTGACATTCTCTCTCTTTAAAAGCTTTGCCATACCATCCTTCACATTGACGGATGCCATACCGACAATACCAAAGCACTCGGTAGCGGCAGATCCTGCATATTTGGCAAGAACCTCGCGGTCAATGGTGATATCTCCCATTTCATTACTCATTTTACCTTTCATAGTCCATCCTCCATTCTTTATAAAGTCTATCTCATCCGGTCATCTTTTCAATGATTCCAGAAAAATGTTCAAAATCATAGCATAATAACATATTCTATAGTATACCCTATTCTATTCAAAAAAGAAACCTTTTTCTTGTGAGGAATCTTTCAAAAGGAGGCTGCCTGTGAAACGAATGCTCGGTTTTATATTGTTCTGGATCGCCATTGGTATGACGATCATGGCATTTTTAAGTAATGACTTTCTTGCTTTTTGCATTATCGTGCTCTGTCTGATCCTGGGCTATAACCTGTTCTGTGGGTGTTAAAAAGGGCAAAACCGATGTTTTGCCCTGTCATTGCTGTATATTTTGTGATTCCTGTTCTGACTCTCGGAATTTTCTCTATCAGGCATCCTTTAAAAATGCCATATAACACTTATATGCCTCATATACATCCGCCTTGCTGGTAACCTCCCAAGGAGCGTGCATGTTCAAAACAGCCACACCGCTGTCGATCACTTCCATACCATACAGGGACAGAATATACGCGATGGTTCCGCCACCGCCGATATCGACCTTTCCAAGTTCTGCCATCTGGTAATTGACCTGATTGTCATCCATGATCTTACGAAGTGCTGCAAGATATTCTGCATTGGCATCATTGGAGCCGGACTTTCCACGGGATCCCGTAAATTTGCTGAAAACAACACCTCTGCCCATAAAGGAAGCACTTCTCTTTTCAAATGCATCCGCAAACAAAGGATCGTAAGCCGCATTCACATCAGAGGAAAGCATACGGCTGTGTGCCATACAACGTCTGAGCTTCAGTTCGTTATAATCTCCCTGAAGATTTAACAGCTCCGCTACTACATTTTCAAAGAAATGAGACTGCATTCCTGTGGCACCCATACTTCCGATCTCTTCCTTATCCACCAGCAGACAGCATGCCGTTTTATCGACAGACTCCGTCTCCAGCATAGCGGCTAGGGAAGTAAATGCGCAGACACGGTCATCCTGTCCATAGGATATGATCATACTGCGGTCAAAGCCCATCTCTCTGGCTCTGCCTGCCGGAACAACCTCCAGCTCTGCCGACATGAAATCCTCTTCCTCCATGCCGTAGGTTTCCTTTAAGATTTCCAGAACACCCTTCTTAACCGCATCCTTCTCCTCATCCTTCAAAGGCATGCTTCCTACCAGTACATCCAGCTTCTCTCCTTCAATAACCTTGGCTGCCTTTTTCTCCATCTGGGCTCCCGCCAGATGAATTAACAGATCGGTCACACAGAATACCGGATCCTCCGGCTTCTCTCCGATGCAGACATCCACAGAAGTACCATCCTTTTTCACGACAACGCCATGGATTGCCAATGGCAGTGTTACCCACTGATATTTCTTAATGCCGCCATAATAATGTGTATCCAGATATGCCATATCCTCTGTCTCATATAATGGATTCTGCTTCACATCCATTCGCGGAGAATCAATATGAGCTCCCAGAATATTCATGCCCTCCTCCAATGGCTTCTCGCCAATCTGGAATAATGCGATGGTCTTATTCATATATGCGGCATAAACTTTATCGCCCTTCTGAAGCTTCTGTCCCTTTTTCAGGACAGACTCCAGAGACTGATATCCTTTCTCCTCCGCCTGCCGGATCGTCTCTCTGACACATTCTCTCTCGGTCTTTCCCACAGAAAGAAATTCAATATAATCTCCGTTTAGCTGCTCCAGTTCTTTTTTGTCCTTTTCTTTGTAGGTTTTCCATGCGTTTTCACGTTCCATGAAATTCACCAGCCCTTCTATTTATTTTTTCCGGTATGATAATTTCTGTTTTCCAAACCGGTTACTACCTTTGAAATCCTCTCCTCCAGAAACTGCTTTGCATTGCCGGCACGGCTCTTGTGCTGTTCCACAAATTTCATCCGCTGCAGCAGACCGCACAGCAGGGACTCCACCTGTCCATAATACTCCTGGTACCGTTCCAGTGCAACATCATACATTTCCCAGACACTGCTGTGATATGTCTCCTCCGGATTCCAGGGACTTGTCCATTGTCTGCCCCTGTCATTCATAGCATCTCTCGGATCCGGCATCTGATCGGCCACTGCCATGTTGGCGATCACCGGCCGTCCCAGCACTTGGGATTCAAATTTCCGGATCTGCTGCCGTTTCCTGCCGGTATGGTCATACACCTGCCGGATCACACCCCGCATACAACGGTATGATGCTTTAATGTTCTCATCAAAGATCATAATATGGTAAATTCGCTGCAATGTCCGGCTCATAAGGCGTGCCACCACACAAAGCTCTGCCTCCGAAAGCTTGACCCTCTTCTCCGGATAATAACCGGAAGGCATGATTCCCTTTTTGGCCATCAGCATCTTCCGGTCGATCACCGCCTCCAGCCGCTGATGTGCCGGGAAGGCTTTTCTTGCCGCATCCGGCTCCTCCGGACGATATCCCGACTTTGCAAAAATATAGGGATGCATCTGGGTGTCCAATGTATAATGAGATATAAATCCCAGAAAATAACTAATACCGATCTCCAGTCCCTGTTTGCTGGAAAGAGCTAACAGCTCCTCCATATAAACCTCAAAAAACCGGTTCACCTCTGATGTATGCAGACGGCTTCCCAGATTTACCTTGTGATGGACATGTTTCATAAAGGGATTAAAGAAAAACAGATCCGGTCCCTGACATCCCAGCCGGAACACCTCCTTATGCTTATGCACAAGCTCTGATAATCTGCCTCCGGTTTCCTCCAGTGCTTCCTCGCCAAATATTTCATGTGTTGCAAATGCAGGCATACGCTCCTCCATTCCTGTCTGACAGCCCCAAAGCCGTCATGACATCCTTTAGTATTCCCCACTACATTCCAAAATAATTCCTGATCAAAATCAGAAAAACAGCTGTCAATACCGCCAGAAAAACATGCGTCAGCTTCGCTTTCAGATATCCTGCAACCGAAAGCTCTGTGCCCTGTAACACACTGTAGGTCTGTGCCACACTGGAAAAGCCGCCAAAGGCAGAAAACCCACACGCAAAGATCCATTTGAAATCTGCCATCATGGGATATGTCTTTAAATATTCTCCACCGGTAGTAATTTCGATGATGCCCAGACCGATCATTTTTGCAAAAGCATGACACGGCACGATCTTCTCTACAAACTCTGCCAGAATGGAGAATAATATAATATAGCCACCAACCTTGGTTACCGTCACAAAAGAATCCATGATTGCTTCATCCAGTGCATTCATGACAGCCGGATGTTTTCCCTTGTCATAACTGCATTCTACCACATTTTGCCTTATTTGATAACTGTCCTTTGTATTTTTCTGCAAAAAAAGAACCGCATTCCATACGGCTGTTCCATATACTACCATCAGGACCAGCCACGGCTTTCTCATTCCAAGACAATATACCCCGATATATTCCAGCAAAAACATAGGACTGGCATTGTTGCAAAAGCACAGTATGTACTGTGCCTCCTCAGGCGTTACCGCATTCTGCCGCAGAAGATCCGCTGCTGTTTTTCCTCCCAGAGGATACCCGGACAGAAAACCCACCGCCATAGCATAACAGCCGTTTTCCGACAGCCCCAGCAGGCGGTGAAAAACCGGATAAAGATAATGTCCAATGGTCTGCGTGGCACCAATCTTCATCATGACACCGGAAAATACCATAAACGGAAAAAGTGCCGGCAAAACCACGGTAAACCACAGCAAAAGACCATCCCCGGAGCCCTTATTGACCACAGCGGGGCAAAGCAGCAGTACCGCCAGAACCAGACAGATATTGATCCACAAAAGCTTCTTTTTCACCGGAGGCTTCATTCCCGCTCCCCCCTCCGGCACATGATCCGGCAGAATATCACTGCCACTGCCGTACTGACCGTGGTTGCGATCAGTCCCGGCACCACGATGGCTGCAGGGTTGACTGCACCATACTGTGCCCGGTATGCGATCACACTGACCGGGATTACCTGCAGGGAAGAAATATTTAAGACCAGAAAAGTGCACATCTCATCACTTGCCTTTGTGAGCCTTATCTCATCCGGATCAATCTGCCGCCCCTCCCTGCGGGACATTTCTGACGCAAGTCTCTCCCGTTCCAGCGGTGCCAGCTCCATCATCGCCTTCAGTCCCATAGGAGTGGCCGCCCAGCCGAGTCCCAGAATATTAGCAAGAATATTTGCCGTCAGGTATTCCTGCACCGGATGATGCCTGGGTATCCTTGGAAACAGAAACGCAAGCACCGGCCGCAGTCCTCTTGTCATCCGATCCATGAGACCTGCCTGTCTCGCCACCTCGATGAGCCCCGTCCACATAGACATAATCCCAAGCATCGTGATTGCCATAGTGACCGCTTCCCCGGCACTGTCTATCGACGCATTACTGACTGCCTCCACCTGCCCTGTCACAATACCGGCTCCAAGTCCCAGAAGGATCATAAATCCCCATAAATAATTAAGCATAGACTGCCTCCTGTCAAACTCTCTGTAGGTAGTCTATGCTTACAATATCACTTTTAGTATTTATGATCTCCTAAATGATCAAAGGAAATGCCGTGGACAGAAGAATTATTCTTCATCATCCTCTGATTCTTCCTCATCGGAAGCTTCCTGCTCATCCTCTTCGAAATCCAATGTCACATACTCTCTGGACTTATCTTCAGCATCTTCCTCTTCGTCATCAAAATCAAAATCCTCATACTCATCATCTAATTCCTCATCCGGCTCTCCCAAAAGCTTTTTGGTCAGATAATAAGCACCTGCTGCCATCACGGCGATGGACGTAATTCCCATAACACCTTTGAGTAATTTTTTCATGTCTGCTACCTTCCTTTCCTATCATTAATATGTGGTCAGCTTCTTGGTGATATGGAACAGATAAGGATCCAATCCCTTTTCCATATCTAAGGCTGCCTGAATATCATAATCTACAAACTCACCGTTCGTATAACCAACGACACGGTTTGTCTTTCCATCACAAAGAAGTTCTACTGCCTTTGCTCCCATAGCGGAAGCGTACACACGATCCTTACAGGTCGGATTTCCTCCACGCTGGATATGACCCAGTACAGTTGCACGGGTTTCTACGCCTGTAGCCTCTTCAATCATTTTTGCCATTTCAAAGGAATTACCAACACCCTCTGCATTGACGATCACATGGTTCTTTTTGCCAATCTTATGACGCTGCTGTATCTTCTCGATGATCTTCTGTATATTTCCATCATATTCCTCTGTGGTAAGAATATACTCCGCACCACTGGCAATACCTGTCCATAATGCAATATGACCTGCGGTACGTCCCATAACCTCTACGATACTGCACCGCTCATGGGACTCTGAAGTATCACGGAGCTTGTCCATGGCCTCCATAGCCGTATTGATGGCCGTATCAAAACCGATCGTATACTCAGTACACGCAATATCCAGATCGATGGTTCCCGGTACACCTACCGTGTTGATACCAAGTGCTGCAAGCTTGCTGGCTCCCTGGAAGGAACCGTCACCGCCGATAACAACAATGCCGTCAATTCCATGCTTCCGGCAGATCTCGGCTGCTTTCTCCTGATATTCCTTCTCGCGGAATTCTTTGCAGCGTGCGGTATAAAGAATCGTTCCTCCAAGCTGGATGATATTGGAAACCGATAAAGTATCCATCTCCTCAATATCCTCCTCCAGAAGTCCGGCATATCCTCTCTTGATACCCATAACTCTGACACCATTTGCGATTGCGGTACGAACGACAGCACGAATGGCTGCATTCATTCCCGGCGCATCCCCACCACTTGTCAATACACCAATTGTTTTTACTGCACTGTTCATTTTGTCCTCCGTTTCAACTAATCGGAAATAAGGGGCTGCAAAATTCAGAGTCCGGTCTTACTTCCTCTTATTTTATCTTTAACGAATCATTTACATACTATTCATCGTACCCTTTATTGTACGTCATTCCATTGTTTTTTTCAACCCAAACAACAGATACTACCATTTAAAATTTAAAATCAGCGTCACTATAGCTTTCTCTCCTTCAATGCCGCTTCTATGATCCCTTCCAGAATATTTTCCCGGATCACCTGTCTTGCGTTTACATTGCGTCCCGGCGGAAGCTTTTTCATCTGTCTTTCCTCCTCCAGATAAACGATCACCTGATCTGTCCCGTCATATGGAGATAATTTCTCATATATCTGCTGTTCTCTTTCCTGAAAGTCTGCTAAATTTTTAAAGCGGAGCCACAGCTCACATGGAAGCATATCAAACGGAATAATATCCTGACAGATCACCTTTCCGTCTCTATCACCACCCATATCAGCCCGGCCGCGGATAAATACCTTGGCATCCTCTCTGCACTGTTCTTTTTTCTTTTCATAAACATTCGGAAAGACAAGGATCTCTACAGCACCATATACATCCTCCAGCGTAAGATATGCCATAAGTTTATTTGTCTTTGTGGTCTTAACCGTCTTTGCCGTGATCATTCCGCCAATGATCACATTTTCCTTGTCATGCACCTGTAACATTTCCGTGCCGCCCTCTTCTTCCGGCTCCCTGACAAAATCCTGAGAGCTGCAGGTAGAATTTTTCCGGATCAGCTCCAGATATTCCTCCAGCGGATGACCGCTGATGTAGATGCCAAGGACTTCCTTTTCATAAGCGAGAAGCTCTTCCTTTTCAAACTCCTCCAATGCCGGATAAGACACATCATTTGCATGCTCCAACTCCTCATCCCCCATATCAAACAGAGACATCTGACCGGACATGGAATCCTTTTTTTCCCGGTTTACACTGTCCAGCATGCTTTGATATACCTGAAGCTTCTGCCGCCGGTTTCCCTCCAGTCCGTCAAAGGCTCCTGCCTTAATGAAATTCTCAATGGAACTTTTGTTGACCTCTTTGCTGGTGAGACGGCGCATAAAATCCTGCATGGATGTGAAACGGCCTCCCCGTTCCCGTTCCTCCACAATATTATTGATCACACCGGAACCAATGCCTTTAATCGCAGAAAGAGCATAACGTATCCTGCCGTCAGACACGGAAAAATAACTATAACCTTCATTTACATCCGGCGGCAGGATCTCAATATCCATTCGCCGGCACTCCATAACATACTCGACGATCTTATTTGTATTTTCTTTGACGGACGTCAGCAGAGAAGCCATAAACTCCACCGGATGATAGCACTTTAACCAGGCTGTCTGGAATGTCACCATACCATACGCTGCTGCATGGGATTTATTAAAGGCATAGGCAGCGAAGCTGATCATCTCATCATAGATCTTATTGGCAACCTCCTCGGAGATACCATTGGCAATGCAGCCCTTTACTCCTTCTTCCTCGTTTCCGTAGACAAAGTTCTTCCGCTCCGCTTCCATCACCTTTGCCTTCTTTTTGGACATGGCACGGCGCACCAGATCACTTCGTCCATAACTGTAGCCTGCCAGACTCCGGACGATCTCCATAACCTGCTCCTGGTAAACAATACAGCCATAGGTAGTTGCAAGAATCGGTTCAAGCTGTGGACAGTCATATGTAATGGAATCTCTGTTGCTTCTTCCCTCAATATATTGCGGAATAAAGTCCATCGGGCCCGGACGATACAGAGAAATACCGGCTACGATCTCTGCCATGCTCTCCGGCTGCAGCTCTTTCATAAACTGCTTCATCCCGGCACTCTCCAACTGGAATATTCCCTCGGTCCGCCCACTGGATATGAGTTTCCATACATTTTCATCCTCCAGATCCAGGCGGAGCATATCCTCATCGCTCATACCGCACATTTTGGCTGCATTTTGTACAACCGTCAATGTACGAAGCCCCAGAAAGTCCATTTTCAGAAGCCCCAGCTCCTCCAACGTGGTCATGGTATACTGCGTGGTTACATTTCCCTCAGATCCCTTCGAAAGAGGTACAAAATGATCCACCGGCTCCGGTGCGATCACAACACCCGCCGCATGAATGGAAGTATGACGAGGCAGTCCCTCCAGCTTCTGCGCCATATCTAACAGATATTTCGTCTGCTCATCCGTCTCGTAAAGCTGACGCAGGTCCGGATTCTGCTCGATCGCTTTGGCAATGGTAATATCCTTCTCCATGGGCACGGACTTTGCAATAGTATCCACATAGGCATACGGCATATCAAGCACACGCCCCACATCACGAATCACACCACGGGCTGCCATGGTACCGAAGGTAACGATCTGCGCCACATGATCCCGTCCATATTTCCCGGTGACATAGTCGATCACCTCCTGCCGTCTCTCATAGCAGAAGTCCACGTCAATATCGGGCATGGTCACACGCTCCGGATTCAGGAAACGCTCAAACAGCAGGTCAAACGCCAGAGGATCAATATTGGTGATCTCCAGACTGTATGCGACAATACTTCCGGCCGCAGAACCACGTCCCGGTCCCACGATGATCCCATGCTCTCTGGAATAATGAATGAAATCCCACACGATCAGGAAATAATCTACAAATCCCATATTTTTGATGGTATTTAACTCATAATCCAGCCGCTCCTGAATCTCCGGCGTCACATCCGCATAACGCCGGTGAATTCCTTCATAACACAAATGCTTCAGATACTCCCATGAAGTAAAGCCCTCCGGCACATCAAACTTTGGCAGCTTATATTTTCCAAACTCAATATCCACATGACATCTCTGTGCTATTTTGGAAGTATTTTCCACCGCTTCTCTGGCATAAGGGAAAAGTGCCAGCATCTCCTCCTCGGATTTCAGATAAAACTGACCACCCTCATACCGCATACGATCCTCGTCCTGCACCTTATGCTGCGTCTGGATACACAATAAAATATCATGGGGCTCGGCATCCTCTGCCCGGATATAATGCACATCATTAGTGGCAACCAGCTCCAGCCCTGTCTCCTGACTCATACGGAGAAGTCCCTGGTTTACCGTTTTCTGGGCATCAATGCCATGATCCTGCAGCTCCAGATAAAAATGATCCGGCCCAAAAATATCAGACAGACGAAGAGCTTCTTTTTTTGCCTCCTCATAAAATCCCTGTCTGAGATTTGTCGCCACGATTCCTGCCAGGCAGGCACTCAGAGCAATAATCCCTTCATGGTACTTTTCCAGAACCTCCATATCCACGCGGGGCTTATAATAAAAGCCCTCCGTAAATCCAATGGAAACAATCTTCATCAGATTGGCATAGCCTGTATTATTCTCTGCCAGAAGCACCAGATGATTATAACGGTCATCTCCCCTGACATTTTCCCTGTCAAACCGGGAACCCGGTGCCACATAGACCTCGCAGCCGATCACAGGATTGATTCCCTCCTTTAATGCCGCCCGGTAAAAATCAATCACACCGTACATATTTCCATGATCTGTAATGGCAATATGCTCCATACCAAGCTCCCTGGCTCTTGTCATCAGCTCTCCGATCTTACAAGAACCATCCAGAAGAGAATACTCTGTATGTAAATGCAAATGCGTAAATCCCATATGTCCTCCATTAAACGAAAAAGCCGTCTGATACAAGATCAAACGGCTCGTCATTTTCTACCATTATGCCTGTGATGTACTCAGATATTTTACAATATCATCCATAGCATTCTGTTCGTCATCTCCGTTCGCAGAAACAACAACTTCCTCTCCGGCCGCCAGTCCAAGGGTCATCATTCCCATGATACTTTTGGCATTGACCTTCTTGTCCTCCACCTCAACATAAATGCTGCTGGAATACTGGCTTGCCACCTGTACAAGAACAGCCACCGGTCTTGCCTCCAGACCATTCTGTATCTGAATTTTAATTTTCTTTGTAATCATGGTTACATTTTCCTCCTTTTTGAATCAGAGACTCCTCTCTTCTCTTTCAATTCATTTGCAATATTTCCCAATTTCCGCAGCCGGTGATTAACCCCTGATTTGCCAATGGGCGGATTGAGCATCTGCCCCAATTCCTGCAGTGATGCATCCGGATATTCCAGCCGCAGCTCTGCTGTCTCGCGCAATCCCTTCGCCAGCCCCCGTAACCCCATATTACATTCTATATATTTGATATCCTCAATCTGCTTCGCCGCTGCCGCCACGGTTTTCCCAATATTTGCCGTTTCGCAGTTCACCTGACGATTAACAGAATTGCGGACCTCCTTCACAATCCGTATATTTTCAAATTCCATCAAGGCCACATGTGCCTCTACTACATTTAAAAAATCAACGATCTGTGATCCCTCTTTTATGTACACCACAAAATACCTTTTTCTCCTGACGATTTTTGCCTCCAATTCAAAAAACGCCAACATCTCTCTGATGAAAGAAGCAAACCCCTCCGAAAGAACAGCGAACTCCAGATGGTAGGCCTTCTCCGGATCCGACAGGGAACCTGCTGCCAAAAATGCACCCCGCAAAAAGGCACGCTTACAACAGGTATTTTGTATGAGACGATGCTGATGCCCCAGACAATCACCTGTAATCCCACCTTGTTCATCCATCATTTTTAATGCTTTTAGTATAGATATAATCGCATGCCGTCCGATTACTTCAATATAATACTCCCGGATATTTCTATGAATATTATGACAACGGACACGAACCTCCACCGGATTATGAAATACACTATTTAATAACATATAAGATTTTCGGGCGACTGTCAAGTTTTCTGTGCGTATTTCCAAATATTCGTTACCATCCCTGCTGCGGCGTATCCTTCCATTCAGATCAAATAACGCTGCCAGCTCTGCGATCTGACAGTGTCTTGCCGATGGAAGCTGCCGCACAAGCTCCTGTTTCACACTACCGGAAAATGACATATTTTCCCTCCTTGCTGTGTGCTGCTCCTATTTTCCCTGCTTCCGGTCCTTCTCAATATCCCGGTGTTCCACCTTAATACTGTAGGGAAGCTGTTTCATATGCTTTGCCAGTGCATTGACAATGGTAACGGACCGGTGTTTTCCTCCGGTACAGCCAATACTGATCACCAGCTGGTTCTTTCCCTCCAGAATATAATTCGGGATCAGAAACTCTACCATCTCAAACAACTGCTTCTCAAATGTGACCGCCTGCGGGGAGGACATGACATAATCATAAACCGCCCTGTCGTTGCCGGTCTGCGGCTTCAGATCCGGAATATAATATGGATTTGGCAGGAATCGCACATCAAAGACAAGATCCGAGTCCTCCGGAATGCCATATTTAAAACCAAAGGAAAGAATCGTCACGAAAAAGTTCTCGTATTCGTCTTTTCCCAGAAAGATCTTATCAATTTCCTGCTTCAGGTCCCGCACAAGCATGTGGCTGGTATCGAGAATATAATCCGCCCGCTTTTTTATAAAGGCAAGCTCCTCCCGCTCCGCTTCAATAGCCTTATCTACTCTTCCCTGCAGGGCAAGAGGATGATTTCGTCTCGTTTCCTTATATCTCTTGATAAGTACCGAGCTGTCTGCCTCCAGAAACAGAATCTCATACCGCACCCCGGCTGCCAGCATTTCATCCAGAATATCATCCAGCTCCAGAAGCCCCTGCTGGTTACGGATATCGATTCCAACAGCAACCTTTTCCAAACTGTTTTCCTCCAGCATCATCTTGGACATTCTCGGTATCAGAGGTACCGGCAGATTATCCACGCAAAAATATCCCATATCCTCCAGCATTTTCATGACAGAATTTCTGCCTGCCCCGGACATTCCTGTTACAATTACAAATCGCATACGAATCCTCATTCCTGTTATCTAAGATAGTTTTTTATGCCACAAACGGCGTCCCCCATAAATTCTCTCAGACCCTTTTTACCTCCAGCTCCAGCTCTACGCCAAACTGTTCATAGACGGTTCTCTGTACATGCTCGATCACACGCATGGCATCCCCACATGTTCCTTTTCCTACATTTACCACAAAACCACTGTGCTTCTCGGATACCATTACATCACCTGACCGGTATCCCTTCAGCCCTGCATCCTGAATCAGCTTTCCGGCGAAATATCCCTCCGGTCTCTTAAAAGTACTTCCCGCACTACCATATTCCAACGGCTGTTTTTCTCTTCTCTGGGTATTTAACTGACGCATCTGCTCCTTGATCTGCTCCTCGTCCCCATGAGCAAACGCAAAGTCCGCCGACAAAACGATCAGATCCTTTTCCTGAATGATGCTGTGCCGGTATGACAGGTCCAGCTCCTCTGCCGAAAGCTCTCTGACGTCTCCCGCCTTTGTCATCACCCGTGCAGAAAGGATCACATCCCTGATCTCTCCGCCATAAGCCCCGGCATTCATAGTAACTGCTCCTCCCAGCGTACCGGGAATTCCTCCGGCAAATTCAAAGCCTGTCAGTCCCCGCTCGGCCGCCTGCATTGCTGCCTTCGATAAAAGAACTCCGCATCCCGCTGTCATGATCGTTTTGCCGGCTTCTGTACTTTCTCCTTCCCGAAAGGAAATTTCATCAAATCCCCTCAGAGAGATCATCACTCCCCGGTATCCTTCATCAGATACCAGAAGATTACTTCCATTACCAAGGATAAAAAATGGTGTTTCTGTCTCCCGGCAAAGAAGAAGCAGTTCCTTTAGCACAGACTCACTGCCTGGCTCCACAAAATAATCTGCCGGTCCGCCAATGCGAAATGTCGTATGCGCCGACATAGGCTCCTGCAGACGTACTGCCTGCTCTCCCGCTATCCTCTGTAAATCTGCTAACTGAACCATATTTTCATTCCTTCCATACTTTTCACCTGCGTTGCATCTTTATGATATATAACAAAAAATCCTTGCTGCGAATACCCGCTGCAAGGACTCATAGCGTGCGCGAGAAGATTCGAACTCCCGGCCTTCTGATCCGTAGTCAGACGCTCTATCCAGCTGAGCTACGCGCACAAATTATCTCTCGTACTTCACATCTCTGTTCCGTACTTGAGATATTATATATTAGCTTTTCCAAAAATGCAAGCCTTTTTTTGATTTTTTTTATTTTAATTTACAAAAAAATGCTCAAACCAGCATTAATGCTACATTTCCAAGAATCAAAGTTACAGCAATCGAACAAAAGATCAGCATTCCATTTTTCTTTTTCAGTACATAAAGCAGCACGAGATTCATTCCATAGATCACGGCTGTGATTCCCAGAGAAACAAAAACCTGGAGGCCAAGCTTTGTCCCCGTGCTGATATTCTGTGCAAACAATGAAAGCATAACCGTAAGAAGCGTACCTGCGATGATCGGACGGATCCATCGACTCAACAGGCGAAATACCCGAAGAGACTCAAAGCATTCATAAATATATGCCACCAGACAGAAAACACCTCCGGATGCCATAACACTACATGCAAAACCTGCCAGAGCCACCAGACAGCCTGTCAGAATATTGCCGCTGCTCATCTCAAAGCCCAGCAGATAACCGATTCCGGACAAAGTTTTGCAGAGAATAGAGCCAGGAAGAAGATTGACCAATGGAACCAGATGGCCATAAAAATCTGCCTTCTCGATAATCCCGGAGTTGACAAACATTCCGTCTGCTACAGACAGATACGCATCTCCTCCACCAAAAGATAAGATCGAAGAAAGAAATCCCTGTCCCAGAAATTCCGGAACGTTGCCGCCATAAAGGATTGCCGGAACGGAAAGTACCACAAAAAACAGGATCCACGCAGCCTCTTCCTGAAGCATTTTCTTCGGAGATACCTTTTTCTTCTGCCCGTCCTCCAGAATACTGCGCACAAGCCCCCAGACTGCCAAAATAATCATGGCAAACTTCAACCCATTGCAGATGTACTGCTCGTAAGGAAAATCAAAACTCAGGCATGCAATATATCCCAGGATCAATCCACCGGATATCGCTAAATTCTTCGGATTGAATTTACAGTGGGTATATAAAATACCAAACATAGACACACCCAGCACCTGCAGTGTCGACAAATGAACTAACGGCGTCCCTTCAAGCCCTAATATACCATAGATTGCTTTACCGCAGGTCAGCAGAAAAACACCTGCCAGGATCACAACTGCTCTTTTCCATCGTCCCTTACTCTCTGCTCTTGCCTCTGCCAATGTCTTTCTGGAATATTCTGTCAGAAGGCATGCGATAAAAGCAGAAATACCAATGGACAAAATCTCAATCTGTGTCAAAATCCCCGAATGAAGACGCGACATTGCCACAAGCATTGCCACCGTGATCAAAGCTCCCGGGAACGCCAGCATCAGTGCGGAGGCGATCATGCCACCCACACCATATGCCCGTTTTCCGAGACCTGTAGATATCTCCATCGGAAGAGCCCCCGGTGTGATACTTGCCACCAGAACATCCTTATCGAACTCCTCCTCGGTAACAAGACCACGTTCCTCGACCACTTCCTTCTCAATGACCGGAATCAGGGCGCTTCCACCGCCGAAACCGATAAAACCGATTTTTAAAAGGGCCAGCATCATACCAAACTCACTCTTAAAACTTTTTTTATTTTCTTTTTCTTTCATGGTTGTATGCCTCCCTTTCTTTTTCTTAATCCAGTACTAATTTATTGTCCTGAGAATTAATAATATAAAATCCCTTTGCATTTAGGCTGTCTTCCCGGTTATAAAGCATCGGAGTATCATCCATCTGCCGGAAGATCGCACCGGCCTCCTCCACGATACACTGCATCGCTGCAGTATCCCACTCCATTGTAGGGTTAAACCGGTAATATACCTCAGCCTCGCCCTTCGCTACAACACATCCCTTCAGGGAGCTTCCCATTTTGACAAAATTGCTGATCTTGTACTTTTCTAACAGCTTGTCCATCTGCTCACAGCCATGGGAGCTGCTCATCACCATACGAAGCTCGTGAATATCTGTGCAGCCGGAAACCTGAAGCTTCTTTCCTGTCTCATCCTTCGTATCCAGATAAGCTCCCTGTCCCTGTGCTGCATAATAAAGCTCTCCGGTCACCGGTACATAGATCACACCCATTACTGATTTATGCTGATAAGATAACGCAATATTTACTGTAAACTGACCGTTTCTTTTAATAAACTCCTTCGTTCCATCCAACGGATCCACCACAAAACAATAATCATTGTCCAGACGGGAAAGATCATCCTTTTCCTCCTCTGACAGGATCGCATACTCCGGAAACGCCTCCTTAAGTGCATCCACAATAATACGGTTTGAGGCTTTATCTGCTGCCGTCAGCGGCATATCTCCATCCTTATAGCTGATCTGCATATCCTCTGCATTTTCGTAAACATCCATAATCGCATATCCAGCCTTTACTGCTGCCTCTTTTGCTACTGCGAGTTCTTTTTCCAGGTTCATAAAAATCCTCCATTCTTCTGCAACTAATACGTCACAGGAAAATTCTCATTTATTTCGTATTTATACATTTTTTTATATGATTCATTATGAATTATATTATTTATCATATACATCTTTAACTACAAAGGGGTTTGGCTATACGAATAGCCAAACCCTCTGTTTATTGATTTCATACTAATCATACTACATTACTATGAATATTGCAACCTATTTTTTCAATTAAATATATTTCTTTAATTCTTCCATCAGATAATCCACAGACTCTTCTACGGTCATACCTGTGGTATCAATGGTAATTTCCGGATTCTCCGGTGCCTCATAAGGGCTGGAAATGCCGGAGAAGTTTGGAATCTCACCACTGCGGGCTCTCTTGTAAAGACCCTTGACATCTCTTCTCTCACACTCCTCCAGAGGGGTACTGATATAGATCTCGATGAAATTGTCATTCCCGATGATATCTCTTGCACTACGGCGGTCACTTGCAAATGGAGAAATGAAGGAGGTCAGCGTGATCAGACCTGCATCATTCATAAGCTTTGCAACCTCGGCCACACGACGGATATTCTCGATACGATCCTGCTCCTTGAAACCAAGGTTCTTATTCAGCCCCATACGCACATTATCTCCATCCAGAAGCATGGTATGCTTGCCCTCTGCAAAAAGTCTCTTTTCTACTTCATTGATCAATGTGGACTTACCGGCTCCTGACAGACCTGTCATCCAGATTGTCTTAGGCTCCTGTCCCTTCTGCTGTGCACGAAGCTCTCTTGTAACATCCATATTGTGCCATGTCAGGTTATCGTCACGGCGAAGCGGATGCTCTACTACACCACAGGCAGAAGTCATATTGGTAATACGATCGATCAATACGAAACCACCAAGCTCCTTATGATGCTTGAACTCATCAAAAACGATCGTATCAGAGCATGCAATATCACAGCATGCGATCTCATTCTTGTAAAGCTTATCTGTCTGTACATGAGTACCCTCATTGACATCAACCTTATACTTGATGTTCATAACAACAGCCGGAACCATCTTGGTGCCAAGCTTGAGGAAATAGTTCTTTCCTGCTACCAGCTTGTTATCATCCATCCAGAGAAGTGTTGATGTAAACATTTTATTGGTATGAAGGTTTACATCCTTGCAAAGCATACATCCTCTGGATACATCGATCTCTGTGTCAAGCTGAATGGTCACAGCCTGTCCCTTGGAAGCATTGTCAACCTCCTTATTGGTATTGAGAATGCTCTTGACCTTAGCAGTCTCGCCACTTGGCAGGGAAGTGATCTCATCTCCGACATGGATCTCTCCAACCTCAACCTCTCCCTGGAAACCACGGAAGGTACGATCCGGACGGCTGACACGCTGTACCGGCATAACAAATCCGCTCTCATCGGAGTGATCTGTCACATCGATGGTCTCCAGATAATTCTGAAGAGTACCCCCCTTGTACCAAGGTGTCTTTGAAGACTCTGTGGTAATATTGTCACCAACTGTTGCAGATACCGGGATAATATGCATAGTCTCAAAATCATACTCTCCTGTCATGATCTTGATCTGCTTGGCAATATTCTTAAACTCATTTTCATCATAGTCAATAAGATCCATTTTATTGACAGCATATACCACATGCTTAATACCCATTAATGCACAGATACGGGTATGACGTCTTGTCTGTACCAGTACACCTTTGGATGCATCCACAAGGATAACAGCCAAATCTGCAAATGAAGCTCCAACGGCCATATTACGGGTATACTCCTCATGACCCGGAGTATCTGCCACGATAAAGCTTCTCTTTTCTGTGGTGAAATAACGATATGCCACATCAATCGTGATTCCCTGCTCACGCTCTGCCATAAGACCATCCAGCAGCAAAGAATAATCAATTGCACCACCGGTACTTCCCACTTTACTATCAAGCTCCAGTGCCTTCTCCTGATCTGCAAAGATCAGCTTGGCATCATAAAGCATATGTCCGATCAGTGTGGACTTTCCATCATCTACACTACCGCAAGTAATAAATTTCAATAAACTCTGCATCTTAGAAATACCCCTCTCTCTTTCTTCTTTCCATGCTGCCTGCCGCCTCATTATCAATTACACGGCTGGTTCTCTCGGAAGATACTGCACTCAATGTCTCCTCAATGATCTCATCCAGTGTCTCTGCATCAGACTCTACACCACCGGTCAGTGGATAACATCCTAACGTACGGAAACGAACCTTCTTCATTTCCACTTTTTCGCCCGGTTTCAGACGCATTCTGTCATCATCCACCATAATAATGTTGCCATCACGGTAAACTACCGGACGCTCTTTTGCAAAATAAAGGGATGGAATCTCGATATTCTCCTGACGGATATACTGCCAGATATCCTTCTCTGTCCAGTTAGAAAGAGGGAATACACGTACCTCTTCACCCTTAAACAGCTTTGTATTGTATAACTTCCACATTTCCGGACGCTGATTCTTTGGATCCCATGCATGTGCTGAATTACGGAAAGAGAAGATACGCTCCTTTGCACGGGATTTCTCCTCGTCACGACGTCCACCACCAAATGCCGCTGTGAACTCGTATTTATCCAGTGCCTGTTTCAACGCCTGGGTTTTCATAATATCTGTATAAGCAGAACCATGATCAAACGGATTGATTCCCTGCTTTACACCCTCCTGATTGGTGTAAACAAGCATATCCAGGTCGTATTTCTTTGCCATTTTATCACGGAATTCTATCATTTCGTGAAATTTCCATGTGGTATCCACATGAAGAAATGGGAAAGGCGGCTTCTCCGGATAAAATGCTTTCAATGCAAGATGAAGCATTACAGAACTATCCTTTCCGATTGAATACAACATAACCGGCTTTTCACACTCAGCTACAACTTCACGCATAATGTAAATCGCCTCAGCCTCCAGCTCCTCCAAATGTGATAATTGATTCATTGTTTTCCTCCATTTATTTTTCTTTTTGGGATCTCTCCACTCTGATCTCATTTTTCAGATGGTAGATCTGATTATCAACTTCTACATAAACCTGATACTCATCAAGTTCCAATTGATCCAGTGTCATACAAAAGCTTTCTTTTCGTCTTTTGGATGCAAGATTTGAAAACTCCTGCACATAAGAATGCTTTTCACCGATAAGATATACCCTGCTGACACTTCCTGCTGCGAAAGCAAACAAAAAGAGTGTATCGCTCACCCGGATATTGCCAAAAATTTTCTTTTTCAGCTTCTCCGGTACCGGCTCCGGCAGCTGTCCGGTATATCTCTCCGGCGGCTCCAGACTGCCCTTTATGGCATTCAGATCATGCTTCAATGGAATAGAATACGCCTCAATATCCGGCGTAAATATCCATGCACTTCGATATCTCTTACACAAACGCAGACGATTGATCATCCGGCCGGTCTGTCCGTCCAGCTCCTCAATACACGCCCGGAGATTTTCCGTGCGCCTCATAAGCATACCGGACAATGATAAAATTCTGTCCTCCTGATCCCGGTAAACACATCCGGCATCTCTCTGGGATTTCACCACTGCAACACTTCTCCGCTTATGAAATGTATGCTTCTCCGGATCGATCTCATAAAAATCAATCCGTGAATCATCATCGGATACGGCTCCCTCCGCCGGTACATTTCCTTTATTTTGGATACAGTACAACCTGATCCGGAGATGGCCATCCTCCTGTACATAAATATCCGGACTTTCCGGCATATAACCGTCCATACGATCCTGGCTGTCTGATGCCAGCAGCTTGTCCTCAAGCACGGTTTCCCGCCAGATCGACTCCGGTGCCAGCACCCAGTTCACCGACTGCTTCTCCCAGTCAATGGAGATTACGGTATGATACCGCCTCATAGTCAATATAAGCTGCCCCTGTACATACCGCATTCCACTTGCAACGATCCAGTTTCCGTTTGTCTTATATTTGTCGCCGATCAAAGCCTCCAGCATACATTTCTTTCGAATCTCTCCGCTGCTCCGATCCAGTTCTATAATACAATCATCCGCATATCCTTCCGCCGATGACGTCAGCAGAAACAGGGAATCCTCCTTCTGCGCCGCATAACGTCCAATGGGATAATCCAGCAGATATGTCTGGTATACCCTGCCCATATAGTCCATTTCGTGATACTGGCAGGCCCGTTTCTGTCTATTGGAGCCAACACGGTTTACTGTGGCATCCACATAAAGAAATCTGCCATTTTCCAGTGGAATCATACCTGTCTGATCTGTCTTGATCTGTAAGGAATAACGTACTTCTCCGTTTTGGTCAAATACCACCGGCTTAAACCGGAGTCCGTTGACCAGAATAAACGGAAAGCATGAGGCGTCTGAATGTTCTACCTTTGTTACGATATTCTGCTGCCCCAGCGGAATATCCCTGGTATAGATCCTTAAATCTCTTCTCTGGTATACCTCTCCATCACCGTCGATCAATTCCAGAATCAGCTTGTTGGTATATCCCTTATATAATCCCAGAACCGGCACACGGTGTCTGGTGGTCATACAGGTCTCCCCCACAAAATCTGTTCCTTCCGACTTTCCCAAAATACGATACCGGACCCGGTATTCCTTCGGAGTATTAAAAAGCAGCATCGCTGTCTGCACCGAAGCACCATACGGGTTGGGAATCACCAGCAGATGACGAAAGCTGAAAATACGGTCATCCAGAATCTTTTCGAATGCCATATCCCGGATCTGGCTCTGCCAGGCTCTCGGCATTTCCTTTCGAAATGGTGTATATATCCGCTTCTCCCGGTCAATCTGAAACTCGTTACGGTAATTCAGATCCAGTTTTCTCAGGTCTTCATCGCTGTAGGTCGTCTTTGTGGCATCTTTTATATCAATGCGTCTTCCAAATATTCCCACTAATATTATCGTGCAATTGTGTCAGCTTTATGAAAAACCTCCTCTGATTTTTCAAAGCACAACGCACTCCTCCTTCCAGATGATTATAACATATTCCTGCAAAAAAGCAAAAAAATAGTTATTTTGTATCATTTACAGCTTCATTGTAAGCTGTATCCTCTGCTTTTTGAGATCTACGCTCATAACCTTTACATCCACAATATCTCCAACACTGACTACGTCCAGCGGATGCTTAACAAACCCCTTATTGGACAACTGGGAGATATGCACAAGACCGTCCTGATGCACGCCGATATCCACAAACGCTCCGAAGTCAATGACATTACGCACCGTTCCCTTCAGGATCATTCCCTCCTTGAGGTCTTTCATATCCAGCACATCGGTACGAAGGATCGGTTTTGGCATTTCATCTCTCGGATCTCTCGCCGGTTTCTCTAACTCCTTCACAATATCCTCCAGAGTAATCTCACCGATTCCAAGCTCCTGGGCCATTTTCTTTTTGTCCCGGATCCGGCCGGCAATACCTTTCACACCGGCTTTCTTTTCCTTTGATGCCGGCGTATCCTCCGCAAGCTCCACCTGACTGTCTCCAAATGCTTTGGCGAAAGCTGCGCCAAATGCAGAATTGGTATTACGAACCACAAATTCTTTCTCTTTCTTTGGCTTTGGTGCAACGCCGCGCTTTTCCGTATTCGCCTTTGCAAGATCTCCCTGGAGTTTTTTCACCTCTTCCATAGTCATATCCAGCTTCTCTAAAAGCTGTCCTGCTGCCTCATAGGACTCCGGATGAACACTTGTGGCATCCAGCGGATTATCTCCCCCCTGAATTCTCATAAAACCTGCACACTGTTCAAAGGCTTTCGGACCAAGCTTTGCAACTTTTAAAAGCTGTTTTCTGCTGGTAAATCTGCCGTTCTCTTCACGATAAGTAACGATATTTTTCGCAATCGTTTTAGAAATTCCTGAAATGTATTCCAGAAGAGAGGCCGATGCGGTATTGAGATCAACACCAACTTTATTTACACAATCCTCTACCACGCCTGTCAGTGTCTCCGACAGCTTTTTCTGGTTCATATCATGCTGATACTGTCCCACGCCAATGGACTGTGGATCAATCTTAACTAACTCTGCCAGAGGATCCTGAATACGTCTTGCAATAGATGTGGCACTTCTCTGACCCACATCAAAGTTCGGGAACTCCTCGGTGGCAAGCTTGCTGGCAGAATATACGGAAGCTCCTGCTTCATTTACGATCACATACTGTACCGGCTTTTTGATCTCCTTTAACATTTCAGCAATGATCTGCTCAGATTCTCTGGATGCCGTTCCATTTCCCACGGAGATCAGGGTAATGTCATACTGGTCAATCAGCTTTTTGACAACTCTCTTTGCCTCGTCCACCTTATTTTGTGGCGCCGTCGGATAAATGACTGTTGTGTCCAACACCTTTCCCGTAGGGTCTACCACCGCCAGCTTACAACCGGTACGAAATGCCGGATCCCATCCCAATACGGTTTTGCCTGCGATCGGAGGTGCCATCAAAAGCTGTTCCAGATTCTTTCCAAAGACACGGATGGCTCCATCCTCTGCTTTCTCGGTCAGTTCATTTCTTACCTCTCTCTCAATGGCCGGGGCGATCAGACGTTTATAGCTGTCCTCCACAGCTTCTGCCAGAACCGGCTCTGTATTGGCATTCTCTGCTGTTATCACTTTTGTGCGAAGATACTGTAATATGCGTTCCTCCGGCGCGATCAGCCTGATCACCAGCATTTTTTCTTTTTCACCACGGTTCAGTGCCAGCACACGGTGACCGGCAATCTTGTTGACCTGCTCCTGAAATTCATAATACATTTCATAAACAGACTGCTCCTTCTCATCCTTGGCAGTAGAGGTGATCACTCCCTCCTCCATGGTGAGCTTACGGATATACATTCTGTAATCCGCCTCATCGGAAATCTGCTCTGCAATAATATCTCTGGCCCCATCAATGGCGTCCTTTACTGTTTCCACGCCCTTTTCCTCCGAAAGATAGCTCTGCGCTTCTTCCTCCAGACTTTTTGTGGTTTCCTGCACAAGAATGATCTGCGCCAGACCATCCAGCCCCTTCTCTTTTGCAATGGTAGCCCTCGTTCTTCTCTTCGGGCGGTACGGACGGTACAGATCATCGACTACTACCTGTGTCTGTGCCTCTAAGATCTGCTTTTTGAGCTCCTCTGTAAGCTTTCCCTGCTCCTCAATGCTTGCCAGTACCTGCTGCTTTTTCTCCTCAAGATTGCGCAGATAAGCCAGTCTCTCTGACAGGTTACGAAGCTGCTCATCATCCAGAGAACCATGAGCCTCTTTACGATAACGGGCAATAAACGGAATGGTATTTCCCTCATCGATCAGCTTAATGACTGCCTCAACCTGCCACTCCTTGATATTTAATTCCTCTGCTATTTTTTTCTGAATATTCATAACATTACTCCAAAAAAAGAAAGCGACTGTAACCAGTCGCTTCTCTCATTCTTTATCAATTTTTACGCGACAACTTAATATATTCCGGAGAGAATCTGCTTCCCAAATATCACAGGAATCCACAGACACCTCTTATGTAATGCTTACGCAAGGCCTGTCTGGTCTACACGGATCTTATTGATCACACCGTCAAGTTGTGCGGCAGCCTTCTCATAATCTCCCTCACTCATCTCTTCCGTTACAAAAGCAAACTCATCATCATATCCGGCATCTACCATCTTCACATTGCCAAACAATTCCTTCACCTTTTCGGACTTCTGAGCCTTAATACCACTGACACGTACAAAGAATACATTTCTTGCATCCTCTGCGGCCACCAGATCAAGCTTTTCCGCATCCCAAAGTGTGATAATGTTGACACCCGCATGTTTTGCCGCATCCATCACATCAGAAACAACGGCACTTGCAGTAGCAAGCTTACCGGCTCCCTGACCATAGAACATAACGTCTCCAACCATATTACCCTTTACGAGGATCGCATTAAATACACCATCTACACTGTAAAGAGGATGTTCCGGATAGATCAGCTGCGGAGCTACCATAGCGCTCACCTTGTCACCAACCTTTTTGCTGGAACCAAAGATCTTTACCTTTGCTCCCATCTTCTTTGCATATGCAATATCTCTGTCTGTAATCCTGGTGATACCCTCTGTGTAGATATCCTCAAAATCAAGCTGTTTTCCATAAGCCAGGGAAGTCAGGATCGCAATCTTACGACATGCATCATAACCCTCTACATCTGCAGTCGGATCCTTCTCTGCATATCCCTTGTCTTGTGCATCCTTTAATACGGAATCAAAGTCTGATCCCTTCTCTGTCATTTCTGTAAGAATATAGTTGGTAGTACCATTTAAAATACCGGAAATCTCCAGAATCTCATCCGGTGCCAGAGATGTCTTCAATGGACGGATGATCGGAATGCCACCGCCGACACTTGCCTCAAACAGGAAGTTAATGTTCTTCTCCTCAGCCAGTGCCAAAAGCTCCGGACCATATGCTGCAACAAGTGCTTTATTGGAAGTACATACGCTCTTCCCATTCTCCAGACATGTTTTTACAAATTCATAGGCAGGATGAACTCCTCCCATGGTTTCTACAACAATAGAAATCTCCGGATCATTTGCAACGATGTCAAAATCGTGTACCAGTACCTTTTCCACCGGGTCTCCCGGAAAATCCCGGAGATCCAATACTGCTTTCACAGAAATCTCCTGTCCCACCCTCTTTGCAATGATGTCCTTATTCTTTTCAAGAATCTCTACTACTCCGGATCCTACTGTTCCATAACCTAATACACCTACTTTTACCATGATTGTCCTCCATCCATTTTGTCTTAATGATTCGTTTTCGTAATCCATGCAAGATATGCGTTGATAAACGGATCAATATTTCCATCCATCACTCCCTGCACATTTGAAATTTCTTCGTTCGTTCTGTGATCCTTCACCATTGTATATGGCTGCATAACATAGGAACGGATCTGACTTCCCCATCCGATCTCCTTCGACTCCCCGCGAATGCCATTCGCCTTTTCCTGCTGCTCCTGCTGCTTTAAGATAAACAGCTTCGCCTTCAGCATCTGCATTGCCTTGTCCTTATTCATATGCTGGGACCGCTCATTCTGGCACTGTACCACAATTCCTGTAGGATAATGGGTAATGCGGATTGCCGATGAGGTCTTGTTGATATGCTGCCCGCCAGCGCCACTGGACCGGTAGGTATCAATACGGATATCGTCATCTGCAATCTCAATATCCAAATCCTCCTCAATATCCGGCATCACATCGCAGGATACAAAAGAAGTCTGTCTTTTTCCCGCTGCATTAAACGGCGAAATACGCACCAGACGGTGAACACCATGCTCTGATTTCAAATAACCATAAGCATTCTCTCCGTTGATCTGCAGCGTAACAGACTTATAGCCGGCTTCATCGCCATCCAGAAAATCAAGCATTTCTACCTGAAATCCTCTTTTCTCAGCCCATCGCTGATACATACGGCACAGCATGCTTGCCCAGTCACAGCTCTCGGTACCACCGGCACCTGCATGGAGCGTAAGGATTGCATTATCCTTATCATACTCTCCGCAAAGAAGTGTCTCGATCCGGATCGCCTCATACTCGCTGCAGAATTCATCATAGCTTTCCTGCACCTCCGGAACCATATCCGTATCGTTTTCCTCCTCTGCGATCTCGATAAGCATCAACATATCCTCTCTGTCTGCACAGAGCTTTTCGTATCGTTCGATCACATCTTTCAAATGCTTACTTTCCTGTACTATCGCTGTAGACTTTTCAGGATTATCCCAGAATCCCGGTTCCTCCATTGTCTTATCCAGCTCTTCAACCCGGTCTTTTTTGTTAGCCAGGTCAAAGTGAATCCCCCATCTCCAACAATGGCTGGGCATAATTTGCCAGGGACTGTTTGATCGCATCAAACTCAACCATCTTTTTCACCTCTTTCTTTTCCCTTAAATCTGTGTCTTAATATTTCCTTCCACAGCACTGTTTATACTTCTTTCCGCTTCCACAAGGGCACGGATCATTTGGCTGTATCTTTTTGGTCTTTCTCTTCTTCGGAGCCTTAACGGCAGAATCATCCTTGTTGGTACCTGTTGCCTGAGCCACCTGCTCCCTCTCAACCTTCTGCTCAATCTTAATATGTGTCAGAACCTTAATGGTCTCCTCCGCAATAGAATCGATCATGGCATCAAACATATCAAAACCGGCAAACTTATACTCTACAACAGGATCTCTCTGTCCATATGCCTGAAGTCCGATACCCTGACGAAGCTGATCCATATCATCAATATGATCCATCCACTTCCGGTCGATCACCTTCAGAAGAATCACACGTTCTACCTCACGGAACTGCTCCGGCTCCGGAAACTCTGCTTCCTTCGCCTCATAAACCTTTACTGCCTCGTCCTGAAGCTGCTCGATAAGCTCTGCCTTTGTACCATGCTTTTTCTGCTCCTCGGTCAGCTCAATACGCTTCAGCGGAACAATTGGCAGAAGAACATTATTCAGCTCTGCAATATCCCAGTCCTCTGCGCTCTGATCATCACCGATCACACGGGTAACACACTTCTCTACCTGCTCCTTGAGCATACTCATCAGAGTATCACGCATGTTCTCTCCGTCCAGAACCATACGACGCTCTTTATAGATAACCTCTCTCTGCTCATTGTTAACCTGGTCAAACTCCAACAGATTCTTACGAATACCGAAGTTATTGCCCTCGATCTTCTTCTGTGCACTCTCAATGGCATTGGAAAGCATCTTATGTTCTACCTGTTCTCCATCCGGCATCGCATCAAACAGTCCCTTGATACGATCTGAACCAAACAGACGCATCAGATCATCCTCCAGAGAAATATAGAAACGGGACTCACCCGGGTCTCCCTGACGACCTGCACGACCACGAAGCTGATTGTCAATACGACGGGACTCGTGACGCTCTGTACCGATGATCTTCAGACCACCAAGCTCCTTAACACCCTCACCCAGTTTAATATCAGTACCACGGCCGGCCATATTGGTTGCAATGGTTACAGCTCCCATCTGACCCGCATCCGCAATGATCTCTGCCTCTAATTCGTGGAATTTTGCATTCAACACCTTATGAGGGATTCCCTTCTTCTGAAGCATCTGACTCAGCATCTCGGAAGTCTCAATGGTAATGGTACCAACCAGAACCGGCTGTCCCTTCTCATGTGCCTCCACGATATCTGCAACAACTGCATTAAACTTGTCTTTCTTTGTCTTGTATACGGCATCATCATAATCAATACGTGCGATCGGCAGATTAGTCGGAACTTCAATAACATCCATACCATAGATATCACGGAACTCCTTCTCCTCAGTCAGAGCCGTACCTGTCATACCGGATTTCTTCTCATATTTATTAAAGAAGTTCTGGAACGTAATGGTAGCCAGGGTCTTGCTCTCTCTCTTGACTTTCACATGCTCCTTCGCCTCAATTGCCTGATGAAGACCATCTGAGAAACGACGTCCCGGCATAATACGTCCGGTAAACTCATCAACGATCAGTACCTCATCATCCTTTACCACATAGTCCTTGTCTCTTGCCATCAGAGAGTGGGCACGAAGAGCAAGGTTAATATTGTGCTGTAACTCCAGATTATCCGGATCTGCGAGGTTATCCACGCCAAAGAAGCGCTCTGCCTTGCGGACACCTTCCTCAGTCAGGTTTACATTTTTGTCCTTCTCATCGACAACATAGTCGCCAGTCTCCTGCTCATCCTCCGCCATCAGGATATCCATCTTGGAAAGCTCCTTTCGGGTACCTCTGGTGAGCTGTTTCACAAAAATATCACAAGCCTCGTAAAGCTTTGTAGACTTGCCGCTCTGTCCGGAAATGATCAACGGAGTACGCGCCTCGTCGATCAATACAGAATCCACCTCATCGATGATCGCATAGTGAAGGTCTCTCTGTACCAGATCCTTCTTATAAACAACCATGTTATCACGAAGATAGTCAAAACCAAGCTCATTGTTGGTAGCATATGTGATATCGCAGTTATATGCCTCCCGTCTCTCATCATTATCCATGGAATTCAGGATCACACCAACCTTCAAGCCAAGAAACTCATGTACCTTTCCCATCCACTCGGCATCACGCTTTGCCAGATAGTCATTGACCGTGACAATGTGAACGCCCTTGCCTTCCAGTGCATTTAAATATGCAGGAAGTGTAGATACCAATGTTTTACCTTCACCGGTACGCATCTCTGTGATACGTCCCTGATGCAAGATCACACCACCGATCAGCTGTACACGATAATGTCTCATATTCAAAACGCGGGTTGCAGCCTCCCTGACTGTCGCAAATGCCTCCACCAGAATATCATCCAGCGTCTCACCATTTGCAAGTCTCTCCTTAAACTCCGGAGTCTTCGCCTGCAATTCCTCATCGCTCAGCGCCTCATACTCAGGAGCCAATGCTTCGATCTTATCGACGATCGGAGTGATTCTCTTCAGCTCATGCTGACTATGAGTGCCAAAAATTTTTGTAAATAAACTCATACTCTAACCTTACCTTTCCAATTACCTGCTCCTGACTGCAGGTAAATATAATTTCATCTAATTCCGAAATTACACTCAAGTATAGCATTTTTCCAATTTATAAGCAACTTTTATTTTCTGCAAAGCAGGAAAAGCCTGATATCTTCTCCATTATGCAAAAAAACAGGTGCCTTTTCAGACACCTGTTCTAATAATCCCTTTATTTTATACACCCCACTGTGTACATAATACCTTCCAGTGCTTATTCCTTCTTCTCCTCCTCCTCAACGCTTTAGAACTCCGGCTCGATCAGACCATATGTATTTCCTTTTCTCTTATATACAACATTGACCTCATCTGTCGTTGCATTGCGGAATACATAAAAGCTGTGTCCTAAAAGCTCCATCTGCAGGCAGGCTTCCTCCGCCTCCATCGGCTTCATCGCAAATCTCTTGGAACGGATGATCTTGATCTCATCATCATCCTCGATATCCTCCTCAACAAATGCCTTGCTCAAGCTTACTGCTGACTGCTGCTGATCGACAATCTTGTTTTTATATTTACGAAGCTGACGCTCAATAATTTCCTCTACAAGATCAATAGAAACATACATATCATCACTGACCTGCTCAGCTCTGACAATATTTCCTTTCATTGGGATGGTAATCTCTATTTTCTGTCTCTCCTTCTCTACACTCAGGGTTACATGAACTTCTGTCTCCGGTGTAAAATATCTCTCCAGCTTGCCCAGTTTGTCCTGGACGGCAGCCTTCAATCCTTCTGTTACGTCGATGTTCTTACCACTGATGATATACTGCATAAGTCCCCAACTCCTTTACTGTTTAGAATGGTTATATTATACTACAACCCGCTCCATTTTGCAAGTAAAAATGAACAAATTGCACAAAAACATATTTGAATTTTTTTGTCATCAGCTCACGGATTTTTCGATATTTAAAGGCAAAAATCATTTTCTGTGCTATAGAGCAAAAGAAATGTTATCGGTTTACTTATACTTAATTGAGAGAAAAATTTGAATATGGGGAGGGTGTCATTCGTTAATTGTCACACAATTTGTCTGTCAAGATTTTTCTTCACTTTTTCGATTTTTATCTTTTTTCACAAAACAAATTTTCTTGTTGACAAGTTTGTTTTTGTGTAAAAAACAGGTAAAAAATGTGGATAATGTGGATAACTTCGTGAATAACTTCATTTTTCCATCATTTTTAAATCCACAAAATGTGGATAACTATTCACATTTATCTATTACTTTTGACATTTCTACTAATATAAATTGTTTTGTTTGTGCAATATACACAATCATTTCATTGTCAATCAATTTTCAAAAAAAAGAATTGTCTTTTTTATCTGCAAATTGTCAGACAATTCAACCTTTTCCTATCATAAACAATTACTACGAATAAAATCCTATCATTCTTTCCATACAATGAAACAGGGATGCCCAAAAGTGATAACGCACTTTTCAGCATCCCTGTAAGGTCCATTTACTTATTTTATTCCTCTGATCTTTTCATTTTGCTGCAATTGCCTCAATCTCGATCAGTACATCCTTTGGAAGACGAGCCACCTCAACACAGGAACGTGCCGGATACGGCTCCGGAAAATACTTTCCATAAACCTCATTGATCTTTCCAAAGTCATCCATATTTTTAATGAATACTACCGTCTTGATGACTTTATCCATGGAGCTTCCTGATGCTTCCACAAGATTTTTCAGATTGCCGATCGCCTGCTCTGCCTGTTCAGCTGCTGTGCTTCCAACAATCTCTCCCGTTGCCGGATTTACCGGGATCACTCCGGACGTATACACAAGACCATTTACCTCGATTGCCTGTGAATATGGTCCGATTGCTGCCGGTGCCTTATCTGTACTGATTACGTTCTTCATAATATCCTCCATTCTCCCTTCCGCCACTTTTTATCACGGCAAGGGCTCATTTTCTGATCCATCCTTCTGTATCGGATCCTGTCATATCCGCTTCTGGCGGCAGACAACTTTCGATTCAAAGTATATCACGTTTCCACAAGGGGTTCAACCGCCGAAAAAATCTACTTCCTCTTTCCCATTTTCCCCACTTGTGGTATGATAAACAAGATTGTTTATGAATTTTCAATTGTACCGGTTACAAGCGATATATTTGAATCACAAGGAAAAGAGGAATATTATGTCTGAAAAAATACAACTTGGCAAAACACAGGAACTGATCGTAGTAAAAACAACAGACTTTGGTGTCTATCTGAATACACCGGGAGGAGATGACGCAGACAAGATCCTGCTGCCAAAAGCACAGGTTCCAAAAGGGACACAGCTTAAGGATGCTTTGACCGTATTCGTTTACCGCGATTCGGAAGACCGCCCCATCGCCACCACCTGGGAGCCGGAGCTGGAGCTTGGCGGGGTCGCCCGCTTAAAGGTAAAGGAAGTAACAAAAATCGGGGCTTTTTTGGAAATGGGACTTTCCAAGGATCTGCTGCTCCCATTTAAGCAGCAGCTTTACAAGGTAGAGCCGGGAGATGCTGTTCTGGTAACCATGTATCTTGATAAAAGCGAACGACTCTGCGCCTCCATGCATGTCTATGACCGCCTGCAGAATGATTCCGATTACCAGAAGGATGATGAAGTTTTTGGCCGTGTCTATGAAATCAGTGAAAATTTTGGCGTCTTTGTGGCAGTAGATGATAAATACTCTGCACTTATCCCTAAGAAGGAGGTTTTCGAAAAGTATCAGATCAATCAGCCGGTTTATGCAAGAGTATCCCAGGTGCTTGAGGACGGACGACTATCTTTAAGTGTCAAAAAGAAAATTCCGGAACAGATGGAGGAGGATGCCCAGTTCATTCTTCACCGTCTGGAAGATGCCGATGGCTTTCTACCATATCATGATAAAAGTGCACCTGAGGAGATCAAGTCCCTCTTCCACATGAGTAAAAATGCCTTTAAACGTGCCATCGGCCGTCTGATGAAAGAGGGCTTTATCACCATCGGGAAGGATGGCATCCGACTTAAATAAAAGACTTTTCTATAATATAAAAAAGGGCAAAACCAGCGTTTTGCCCTCCAAGAATTGCTTCGCAATTCTCG
>OGWR01000240.1_pt1 | contig 49610 bp, 30 predicted proteins | sample 1576061 | NCBI WGS metagenome assembly OGWR01 (sample SAMEA3541511, study PRJEB24748) | human gut metagenome | biome: human gut; feature: human-associated habitat; material: faeces | place: China | collected 2012 | reverse complement strand
CCGCTGTTCCTCGCCGACCCGGTCTCCGTGCATCTGTCAACTGATGGCCGGCTCAACGTCCTCGCCGACGGCGCGACACGACACGCGCTCTCGGCGGCCGACATCGAGGCATCGACGGATCTGAGCATCAACGAACCTTTGACACAGGTCGTCATCAACGCGAAACGCGTCAAATCGGACAACGGCAAGCTCTCTTTCGACGACGTGGAGATCACGATGGGAGACCAGAACCGCCTTCCACCACAATTGACCGCCATGCAGAAGAGCCTCACCATCGATTCCGACATGCTCGCCGTGGACGAATCCGGCGGCGTATGGAACAGCGGCCCGGTCTCGACGGTCAGTGACACGGACCGCGCCAACATCGCGCAATGGCTCGAATCGAACGACCTGCGCATGGTACCGGAGAACGTGACGTTCAACAGCACGCGAATCGACCCGGCACGACTTCCATGGCTGTACAAGGCAAGCCCATCCGGCCCGTTCATCATCGTCAAGGCCAAGGCGTCGGCCCTGACCGGCTCAGATGGCCGACCGGCCTTCACCGGCCCCATCACGACCATCGGCGGGACGCTCTCATACCGGTGGCGCAACGGCAAACCGACACTCACCCAGGAAGCGACGCTGGCCGCGCTCCGGCCGCTGCTGACGAAACAGATCACATGGGCCGACCTGCCCACCCTCAGCTGGCAGCAGCTCGACCTGCACATCTGCGACCTCTCGATGATCCAGATCATCGACACTTCTTCGGCCATCGACGAAAAGGAAGGAACACAATGACCGCAACAACACCCATCTACGGGCTCTCGTATCCCGAAGGCTCCGACCTCGTATCAACCGCGCCGGCCTCGTTCAAAAGCATGGCCACCACTTTTGAAAAAGCGCTCGATGAAGTGGACAAACGCAGCTCGCCCGAAGGCGTCAAACCTGTGGTGGCCACGGATCTCGAAACACTCGTCAAGACCAACGGAGTGCAGGGGCAATCCGGCATCGTCACCGACGCCGGGCAGTCGCAGGGTCTCTACTACCGGCTCGGCGACCGCTGGGTCCCGGTCGAGGCGCGAGCGAAACGCCGATGGTACGGGAATTTCACCCGATCGGACGGCCAGCTACAGATCAACCCCAGCGGCGACACCGGACTGACCATCACCAAGAAATCGGGTAGCGACGACATCACGGTCTCCAATAACGCGAAGGGCTCGTACCTGCGTCTGCCGGCGGGACTGTGGCTGGTCAAGGCACAGCTGCAGTTCTCCGGTATCCAGGACCAGACATGGGTCCGGATGGTCATGACGACGATTAACGGGGCGTCCGGTCTGATGCCATCGTTCAGTGAGAAATCCACCAGCGGAAACGCGTACGACTGCATCAGCGTATTTAATGTGGTCGTCTCGGACGGCGAAGGCGGAGCTGTCCAGCCGATCTTCGGATCCAACGCGGCCGGAACCATGCGGCTGCCCGGAGAAATCGGCGTCATCGAACTCTAGGAAGGAAGGAATCATGGATAGGACCGAAATCGCCGCGCTGGTCATCACCTGCGTGCTGATCGTCATGGACTATCTGACAGGTCTGGCTAAGTCCGTCGTTAACAAGGACATCGACAGTACAAAGATGCGCGACGGACTGTGGCACAAGGCAGCGTACGTGGCCGTCATCGTACTCGCCGAGATCATCGAGCACGGACAGGAGGCCGTGGACCTGGGATTCGCGGTGCCTCTGATCGTGCCCACATGCGTGTACATCGTGCTGACCGAAACCGCATCAATCCTGGAGAACCTCAGTCAGATCAACCCGGAGCTGGCCGACTCGCCCGTAATGCAGCTGTTCCGTAGCACCAAGGACGCGGCCGAGAACGGCGCGAAAAGCGGCAAGGGGGCCGAGTGATGGAGGGAATCATCTGGAAAGGCTCGCCCAACCACTACAACGGCAGGAACGGCTACAGCGTGACCCACATCACCCTGCACATCATGGTCGGCTACCTCGCCGGCACCGATTCCACGTTTGCCAACAGCGCCAGCCAAGCCTCGGCTCACTACGGTATCGGTGCGGACGGCACCATCCACCAATACGTTTCAGAACGAGACGGCAGTTACTCGGACGCGAACTATGCGAGCAACAACAGCTGCATCAGCATCGAGCACGAGGGCGGCATGGCCCAGGGCGCGGTCTGCACCCAGGCATGCATCGACGCCAGCGCACGCCTGTGCGCGGACATCGCCCGCCGCTACGGCTGGGACCACCTGTGGCACGACGGCACCAGGGGCAACATATGGCTGCACCGGGAGATACCCGGCACGGACCACGCCGGATGCCCCGACCTCGTGCCCAACGGCCTGCCCTACCAGCAGGTCATCGACAAGGCAAACGCCATACTGAAAGGAGAAAACATGTCAGTCGCAGAAGTCACCGAGGGACTCTACCAGGCCAAGGGCAACGACGGACGCAACATTTTCGATTCGGTCATCCAGACCAGGAACGAGCTCAAGGACCGCGCCGCCGACGCCCTCTACACAGCCAAGGGCAACGACGGGAGGAACCTGTTCGACGGGGTAATCCAGGCACGCTGGGACATCGCCGAACTCAAGACCATGCTCACCGCGCAGACCGCCGCGATCGAAGCGCTCAGCCAAGCCATGGGTGCCGACCCCGACCAGATCGCGGAAGCTGTCAAGCACGCCGTCGCCGACAAGCTCGACAGCTTGCACATCACCATCAAAGCCGAGGATTAGCCTGCAATCCGGACGGCCGCCGTGGCTTCTCTCAGACGGCCGTCCGGCATGGCCACGTAATGCTCCGTGGTCTCAACCGATTCATGGCCGAGCAGTTCCGCGACCACGAACAGGTCGTGTGTGGCGGCGTATGCCGTGGTGGCGAAACGGTGCCGCAACGTGTGCGCGGCGTACCCGTCCGGCAGCAGATGACTGATGTGGTCCCCGATATAGGACTCTTCCACATGTCCGCCGAACCGGCCGGGAAACAGGTATCCGTTCGCGTCCATGACGATGGCGGCCAGATCGTCCGGCAACGGCACGATACGTTGTTTATCGCCTTTGCCACGCACGATAAGCGAATGGCCGGCACTGTCAGCCACGACGTCATCGCTATGAACACGGGCAATCTCTCCGCGCCGCAGCCCGCACTCGGCTCCGAACCGGATCATGAGCTTTTCCGCTGCCGTGGCCTTCTCCATCGCAGCCGTGATGTATTTGTCCGGGCATGGCCGGGGATGCGCGTGTGGCTTCTTCACGCGTGGCACATCCAGACTCGGGTCGTCGCTTCTCCTGCAGCTTTTGTGCAGCCAACGGAAAAACGACGAAATGGTGTTCCGGTACGCCTTGCGGGTCTCCGGTTTCCATTGTTGTCGCGCAAAGACCTGCACAATCTGCTCCGTGGTCACGTCTTTGGGGCCTGATGGCATGAGCAGTATTGATAGATGGACCATCTTGTATCGTCGGCTTTTGATTGTCTGTGCTGATAGGCCGGCCGCCCTAAGGGTGTCAGTCCACCCTTCGATGCTTTTGCGCCATGGGACCGGTGCGCTGATCTTGTTTCTCATGGTTCATCATGCACCCCTAGGCGGTTAGGGTAAACTCGGATAAGCTGGAAATTCCCAAGTTCATGGATTTGAACCTTGGACCTCTGGTGTCCCCAGAGGTCCAAGGTTCAAATCCATGCCCCGCTACTGATGAAAGCTAGGAATTGCAACAATTCCTAGCTTTTTTGTTTTCCGTCGAATCTCACCAAAACCAATTTCCGGACAAAATCTGGACAAAATCCGACAAAAACCGGGTATATCAGCCGAGTTCATCAATCGCATGTGCCGAAAGTATGGCGAAAATGCGCCGGATCCGCCAATCGCATGTGCCGAAAGCGAAGATTGCCGCTCAAGGCTGAAAATCCAACGTTCTCCAAGGTTGCACGCGCTACGTTGACCTCGTCAACCACATATCACCAGGTATAAGGAGAACAAGGCAATGCATTATATGAATCAAGCGAACGCGCACAACGCGACGCAGGACACCACAATGCAAGACAGCGCAACGCACGATACGGCAACAAAGGCAACGCAGGACACCGCGCCGCTGAAAGGCATCACCGTGATTGACTGGACGCAGGTGCAGTCCGGCCCGTCGTGCACGCAGATGCTCGCATGGATGGGCGCCGACGTCATCAAGGTGGAGAAGGTGCAGGGCGGAGATCCGACACGTAATGAAATGAACGACGTGGATGGCTCGTACTCCCTGTACTTCCTTCAGCTCAATGCCAACAAGAAATCCATCACGCTGAACATGAGAGATCCGGAAGGCAAGAAAATCCTCGCCGAACTCCTGAAGAAAGCCGACGTGTTCGTAGAGAATATCGGCCCGGGAGACGTGGAAAAGCTTGGTTTCGGATGGAATGACGTACATGCGATCAATCCGCGTCTGATCATGGCGTCGCTGAAGGGCTTCAACAAGGGCAGCCGGTTCGAGCATGTCAAGGCGTTCGAGCCGGTCGCGCAGTCCGCGGGCGGTGCCGCTTCCACCACCGGCTGGTATGACGGCGAGCGCAATGTGCCCACGCAGTCCGGCGCCGCATTGGGCGATTCCAACAGCGGAATGCATCTGCTGATCGCCATTCTTTCGGCGCTGTTGCAGCGCGAGCATACCGGTGAGGGTTGCTATGTGTACCAGTCGATGCAGAATGCGGTGCTGAACTTGTGCCGTGTCAAGCTGCGCGACCAGTTGATTCTCGACCGTTTGGGCAAGCTTTCCTACTATGACTGCTACCCGAATTATGAGTGGGGCAAGCAAGGCAAAGCCATTCCGCGCGCAGCGAATGCGGAGGGTGGTTTGGTGCTTGGCTGGTGCTACCGCGCGAAAGGCTGGGAGCATGACCCGAACGCTTACGTATATATAGTGGTTCAACAGTCCAAGAAGGGCTTCGAGAATTTCTGCCATGCGATGGGATTCGAGGATTGGCTGACCGACCCGCGTTTCAATACCGCCAATGCGCGTGACGAGCATAAAACCGAGGTGTACCAGCGTGTTGAGGCGTACACCATGCAGTTCGACAAGTACACGCTGACCAAGGAATTGGGTGCGAAGGGCGTGCCGGTCGGCCCGGTGCTGGATTGGTATGAGTTGGAGAACGATCCTGATTTGAATGGGGATGGCACGATTGTGACCATTGACCAGCAGGATGCGCGCGGCGATTTCAAGACGATCGGCATGCCGTTTACGATGAGTAATTTCGTGCCGGATTACCAGCGTGCGCCGAAGCTGGGCGAGCATAACCGTGAGATTCTGCATGCGTTGGGATATGACGACGATCAGATCGCTTCGCTGCGTGATTCCGGTGTGATCGGCGGTAACGATGGTGTGCAGGCTGATTTGAAGTAACGCACGTTAGCGCGCACTGGCGCACGAATAAGGGCGGATCACAAGATTCGCCCTTATTTGTTATGCGTCACATCCATTGCAGTCCACGCCCCGCACTTCCGCACACAATCCCATGTCTTACGTCTCACGGTTTACCGTCACAAAAAGCGCATGCAGTAACGGAACGTTGGAATTTCAACGTTCCGTTACTATATGCGCTTCGTGAGCTACAGTGAGGATACTGAATCAGCCCACGCAGAAGGGGACGAGCCAGATCCACAGCAGACAGGTGGCCGCGAATGCCACCGTGGCGACGGCCGTGGTCGAGGCGCCTTCTTTTACATAAATGTTGTAACGGCTGGAAATAATGATGCCTGAGAACGCCGGCGGCAACGCGACCGCCATCACCAGCATCGAAATCTTGTTCATGTCACCGCCCATGCCACACAACAGCGCCACGCCAAGGAACACTGCAGGCGTCAGAATCAGGCGGAAGAACGTGTTCCAGATGGTTTCCCAACCGAGCGAGAATTTCACCGTGGAAAGCGCGAGGCCCGCGGAAAGCACGGCCACACCGGAATTCGCTTTGGCGATCAGATCGAAGGTCGGCGCCACCTGGCTTGGCACATGAATGCCCACCAACACTAGGAAAATGGCCAATAACGACGCCCAGCAGATCGGTTGCTTCAGTGCGTCGAGCAACGCCTGCAGATTGCCGTTGCGGTTCTTTCCCGTATTCGACGTGCCATGCACCATAAGTTCGGCGGTTTTGTCGGTTGCGGCATCTCGCGCCGGGTCAAGCGTGATATCGCCTTTTGCATTGGCCTTTGCATTGACCGCGTTTTCGGCCTGCACGCTAAGCTTCGCTCGGTCTTTGGCCTGGCCGAGGTTGATCAGATACATGCCGATCGGAATGGTCACCACGTTGACCACGATGGAAATAATGGCTATGACGAGATTCGTGCTGACGGTGTTGCCGTAAATCGGATCAAGCACAGCGAATCCAAGGAAACCAATCGTCGGAGATCCTGCGATCAGAGCACAGACGGCCGCCTCCTGAATGCTGCGGTGGAACAGCAACCGGCACAGATAATAGCTCACCATAAACATGACGATGACGCCGATGAAACTGATGGCGGTCAATGTTGCGTCTTTCGCAAGCATTGCACGGGTCGATTTGATGATGGACACAAATAACGCCGCAGGAAGCGCGATATTCAACACAAGTTTATTAAGTCCCTGCCGCTGATCGTCATCAAAATAACTGAATTTTCCACAAATATACCCTAATGCCATAATGACAATAATTGGCACGATGTCGTCAACAAGTATGTTTATCACTGTCGTTCTTTCTTTATATTTTTTCTATCTGCAATCTTCTGCAATATTGTTTGATTGCTGATATTGCGGATATTGCAGATACGTTGATCGGATCATTGGTTTTCAGGCAGAAAAAGTGGGCGCACGCATTCCACCGTTCGCACGCCCACATGTCATACCGACAGCCGATGCGCTACATGCGAGCGCCGGTCGCGTAGTCGTACATGGTGACTTCGGAATCAACGAGGGCTCCGACCACCGGCTTCGGATTCAACGCTCCGATATTGCCGGATTCCTTGCCCGCATACTGCGCGATCTGCACATGCACGAAGCTTGGCTTGCCTGATTCGACCGCCTCGCCGACCATGCGTTCGACTTCTTCCGGAGTGGTGGCATAGTAACCTTTACCCCCGAACGCTTCGAGGACCTTCTCGTAATGCGCGTTGTAGGTAAGCGTCAGCGGCGACGGATCACCGTCCGCTCCAAGGTTTTCGAAGTCGCCGCGGTAGATACCGCCGTTGTTGAGCACCACGAAGGTGATGGGCAGCTGGTAGCGGCAGGCCACCTCCACTTCCATACCATCGAAGCCGAATGCGGAATCGCCGCCGATGTACAGCACTTTCTTGCCAGTGGAAAGCGCCGCGCCAATCGCATAGCCGGTGCCGCAGCCCATCACACCCCACGTGCCGCAGTCCAAACGATGGCGCGGTTCGAGCATGTCGATGATGTTGCGGCAATCATCGAGCGAATTGGCTCCCTCATTGGTGAGAATGAGATCTTCATGGTGTTTGCTGTACACCTTTTTGATGGCTCCCAAGGCGTTGAAATGGCTCATGGGCAGCTGATCGGATTGTTCGCGGGTTTCAAATTTCGCCACGTTTTTCGCGCTGGCTTCCTTCAGCATGTTCAGCCAGGTTTCGTCAGCTTTGAACGGGTATTCTTCCAGAGATCCGTTGAGCAGCGTCATGGCGGAACGAATATCCCCCACGATTGGTACGTCGATACTGCGCGTGTTTTCGATTTCTTCCGGATTGATGTCGATTTGGATGAATTTCACATGTTCGTTCCACGTTTTGCCCTGGCCGAACGACAGCATCCAGTTGAGTCGCGCGCCGACCAGCAATACCACGTCGGCGTTGCGTAGCGCGGTGGAACGGCAGCTTGCCGTGCTGTGTGGGTCGGTATCGGGCACTACGCCTTTGGCCATAGACATTGGCTGGAATGGAATATCCGTTTTCTTGACGAATTCGCGGATTTCCTCTTCGGCGCGGGCGATTGCGGCGCCTTTGCCGATCACCATGAGCGGACGTTCGGCCTGCTGCAGCAATGCGAGCGCCGCGTCGATGGATTCGCGTGCCGGCACCATGGCGGGGGCCGGGTCGGTTGCCGTCCACATCAGGCGGTCGGCTTCGCTTTGGCTCAGGGTCTGTGCCACGGTGTCATCGGGGAAATCGATGTACACCGCGCCTGGGCGTCCTGAAGAGGCGATATGCATGGCACGGGCTACCGCGAGCGGAATATCTTCGATGCGGACGATGCGCAGCGAAGCCTTGCAGAACTGCTTGGCGTAGTTCATCTGGTCGAGGCCTTCGTATTCGCCTTCCTCAAGGTCGACCACATGGCGGGTTGAGGAGCCGCCGATCATGATGACCGGATAGCCGTTCACCGTGGCTTCCAGCAGTGCCGGTAGACCGTTGAGGAATCCCGGAGCGGATACCGTCAACGTGACAGCCGGCCGACCGGTGATGAATCCGTCGGCCGCGGCCGCGTTCACAGCGTCCTCCTCATGGCGCATGCCCACGAATCGCATACCCATGCCCTGCGCGATGCGCGCGAAATCGGTGACGGGAATGCCGACCACGCCATACATGTTTCGTATGCCGTTGGCCATCAGCACCCGCGCCAGATAATGCGGCGCATCGGTGACCTTCCGATCATCGGCTCCCTGCCGTTCGGCATCCGCACGCATGCTCGCGACCATCGTTTCATCTGCATGTTCTTCTGTCATCGCAACCTCCATTCGTATCGACGACGCCATGATTGTAGATACGTGAAAATGGGAGTTCGTCAGCAGAAAAATATGTTCGTCTGCGGCTTAATTTCAACGTTTTCAGCATGATATAGCCGTATTCTCACGCACATGCGAATATATTGCAGCTGAAATATCACAACTCTCATCGAGAAGCATCACCTCCGCGAGACGACATCATCGCCGCATATCATCGTCGCCGTACCGCATACAGCATGAACGCCCCGCAGCACATCACGGCAGCCGCCAAACCCAACACCAGCCCCATCGGACTTCCTGTCTGCGGCATTTCCTGCTCGGGGGCATAAAGGTTGTCGACATTGAACGTCAGCAGGCTATCCTCACGTTCCACCACATCGTTCAGCACCATCATTTTCTGCGCGGTGACGGCCTCATCCAATCCCACGGACTGGTATCCGACCTTGATATTGACCTCGCCGGCACCCGTTGCATGCCAATACACGGTGGTTCCCTCCAGTTCGGCCCAGCCGACTGCCGTGGGCTCGTCGTCCTCGTCGAACACGGCCGGACCTTCGATCGTCGCCGTGAATACGCCCTCGATCGGCTGTCCACTCGAATCCAGCAACTGCACGAACAGGCTTCCGGACCGCAATCCCTGCCGATCATCACGCGTCACCCTCGAAGAAACCGGCAGCTTGTTCGCGGCCTCCTCCCAAAGCTCGTTGACCTTGCTTTCCAGCCCGTCCATCACCGAGAAGAGGTATTGCTCATGCCTGACCCACACCTTTTGGTCGTCATAGTTGCGGTGCACCAGCACGCCGATCGCCGCATACGTGAGCACCGGTTCCCCGTCATGTTGATATTCGGACAGCAGCCATGCGAGGCGCCGCGCCGCTTCCGTATTTTCCACGGTGGTGGTTTCGGTGACCTTATAGTCGGTCATGCTTTCGATTTGCCGGCAATAATAGAATTTGCCCGATCTCGATTCCGCGTTCACCCCGATCACATACGGTTTTCCATCGAGAAAATAGTTGTAATGCTTGCCGTTCGCGCGCAGCAGCTGTTCGGCGGCCAGCGCGGCCGGGCAGGTCATTCCCACGATTATGATGCAGGCCGCCAATACCGCGGCCAGAATCGCAAGCGTATGTCGTTTCATCGCATTCATCGCATCGTCCTTTCGATATGCACATCGTTGTTGTCGTAATTCAACAGGCTTGCATACTTGCGATTGCCACATGGCCTTTTTTAAGGGTTGTGGTCGGAGGACGTTCTTTTGCCGTTTTTGTGGACAACTTCGCTTGTCAGCAAACGTAACTTATCCACAAAAAACGTTTTACCAATCGTAGGTAAACAAGTTATCCACAAAGGGTGGAAATCGCTGGTCGGAAGATAGTTCACCCAAATCCACCTTTTCTCCTCTATAATCGGCGGTATGGCAGAAGAAGATAAGAGCGCGGAACCGCGCACCACCGCAACCAAGCAACCAGCCGTCAAGAAGACGACCGCCAAAAGCGCGGCCGCCAAAACGGCATCGGCAACGTCTCAGACGCCTAGCAAGCGCACCGCCGCAGCCAAAAAGTCCACGGCATCCACCGCTCGCAAGCGCACCACCAAAGCGAAGGCCGCCGCACCGCAAACGGTCGGCGAAGCCCCAGCCCCCGTCATCGAACGCACCAGCCCCGAACAGTTCGGCCGCGTGAACGTGCTCGACATCACCCCGAACGTTGAGAACGGCCTGTTCCCGGCACGCGTGGAGCTCGGCGAAGCATTCAACGTCACCGCCCAAGTGTTCATCGAAGGCCGCACCAAGGCAGGAGCGACCGTGTCCGTGCGTAACGCACGCGGCCGCGAGGTTGAACGTTTCGCCATGACCTGCACCAATCCGGGCCTCGACCGCTGGGAAGCCATGGTCAAGATCGGCGAACACAGCGATCTGAAGCCGTGGGATGCCGATTATGCCGCCGTCAAGCGTCAGCTGGGCGAATGGCAGATCGTGGTCGAAGGCTGGGAAGACACCTACCAGTCCTGGCTGCACGACGCCGCCATCAAGGTTGAAGTGAATGACGACGTGGAGAATGCGCTGGAATCCGGCGCACAGCTGCTCGCACGTTGGGCTGACGCGAAGGATTCCAAGCTTTCCGCAGCCGACAAGAAGGTGCTGCGCGACGCCGCCAAGACCATGGAAAACAAGTCGCTGAGCGCCGAAGAGCGTCTCGCCGCAGTCCAGAGCAGCGACATCGAGCAGCTGCACGAAACCAACCCGTTGCGCGACGGCCTGTCCGAGTCGAATCCGCAGCGTTTCCGTGTGGAACGCCCGAAGTCCAGCTTCGCCTCCTGGTATCAGTTCTTCCCACGTTCCGAAGGAGCCTACTACGGTGAAGACGGCAAGATCGTTCCCGGCAACCTCAAGACGTCGATCGCCGGCTTGGAACGCGCCGCAGCCGAAGGCTTCAACATTGTGTATTTGCCGCCGATCTTCCCGATTGGCGTGACCAACCGCAAGGGACGCAACAATTCCCTGGTAGCCGGCCCGAACGATCCGGGCTCCCCGTTCGGCATCGGCTCCGAACTGGGTGGCCACGACACCGTTGACCCGCAGCTTGGCACCATGGACGATTTCAAGGCATTCTGCGAGCGCGCCCACGAGCTGGGCTTGGAAATCGCGCTTGATTTCGCTTTGCAGTGCTCGCCTGACCATCCGTGGGTCAAGGCGCATCCGAACTGGTTCCGCACCAAGCCGGACGGCACCATCGCATTCGCAGAGAATCCACCGAAGAAGTATCAGGATATTTACCCGATCGACTTCAATGCCGACATGGAAGGCATCGAAAAGGAAGTCGAACGCATTATGGATCTGTGGGTCAAGGCGGGTGTGACGATCTTCCGCGTTGACAATCCTCACACCAAGCCGGTGCGTTTCTGGCAGGATGTGATTGCCGCCGTTACGAAGAAGCATCCGGAAGTGCTGTTCCTTGCCGAGGCGTTCACCCGCCCGGGCATGATGCGCGCGCTGAGCTATGTGGGCTTCACGCAGTCGCACTGCTACTTCCCGTGGCGTAACACCAAGGAAGAGCTCGAAGAGTACCTCGAAGAGACCAACGGCAATGGCGGCTTCTACCAGCACAACACGTTCTGGCCCACCACTCCGGATATTCTCACCGCCTACGTGCGCGACAACGGCATTGCCGGCCATGCGGTGCGTGCGGTGCTCGCCGCTATGGGCAGCCCGAGCTGGGGTATTTACAACGGCTACGAGCTGATCGAAAACAAGCAGCGTCCGGGCTTCGAAGAGCAGATCGACAACGAGAAGTACGAAGTCAAGGTGCGCGATTGGGACAGCACCGAAAAGTACGGCATCGCCGAACTGCTGACCTCGCTCAACAAGATCCGTGACACTCACCCGGCTTGCCGCAGCTACCACAACCTGCACATTCTGCCGAGCGACGACGCGGGCGTGATCGCATTCCTGCGTCAGACTCCGGCCGAACTGACCGGTACCGGCAAGGCAGATACGATGATCGTGATCGTGAACCTCGACGGACACAACGCGCACCAGTCCATTGTGCACATCGAGCTTGGCGACTTCGGTTTCGCCACCGACAAGCCGCTCAAGGTGCATGATGAGCTGACCGGCCGCGACTTCGAATGGGGTTACGACAACTACGTTTCGCTCGCCCCTTGGGCCGACGTGGCACACGTGCTCACCGTAGTCGAAGACTGATTGAGTCTCAATCGATCTGATTAATCTCGGTCAGCTCGACTAGAAATTCGTTTCGATTCATACCACAATACCGGTTCCACTTCGGTGGAAAGCGGTATTGTGGTTACTGATAATGCAAACTGCCCAATCTCAAGGAGAAATGACATGGCAGAAACCTTCAACGTCGTGGTGGAAATTCCGCGCGGCTCCAAGAACAAGTACGAAGTGGACCACGAGACCGGCCGCGTGTTCCTGGACCGCACCCTGTTCACTTCCATGGGTTACCCGGATGACTATGGCTACATCGACGGCACTCTGGGCGAGGATGGCGATCCGCTCGACGCGCTCGTCATGATCCCGAACTCCGTGTTCCCGGGCTGCGTGGTGGAATGCCGCGCCGTTGGCCTGTACCACATGGTCGACGAGGCTGGCGGAGATGACAAGGTGCTGTGCGTGCCGGCTGACGTACGTTTCGACGACATCAAGGATGTCGAAGACGTTTCCGAGTATCACAAGGCTGAAATCAAGCACTTCTTCGAGCAGTACAAGGCTCTGGAGCCGGGCAAGGAAGTGCTGCCGGGCGATTACTGGACCGGTGCCGCCAAGGCCGAGGAAGAAATCGTGGCCGCCCGCAAGCGCCTCGAAGAATCCGAGAAGTGATTTCCACGCCTTTCTAGATAGCTTTAGGTAGCAATCCAAGGAAAGCCCGTTGACGTACGCACTCGCACACGTCAACGGGCTTTTGCATACCTTCCAACGTCCAGATTCCGCCAGTCGCTGGAAGAATCCTCCCGCAAACCAGCCCCTCAGCGGGCAAAAACCTCCACTCACTGGAACAATCACCCCACTAACACGGCTTCCAGCGGACAAATTCCCCCAGTCACTGGAAGAAAATGCCCGCAAATCAACTTCTCAGCGGGCAGATTCCTCCACCGATTGGAGGAAAACGGACAAAACCATACCCTCCAAGTGTCCAGATTCCTCCAGCGAGTGGAAGAAACAGCCCGCAGACGGGATACACTCATACTGCACGCGCATATTCGCCGGGGCCGCTATAGTGGAACACGTAATTCACGGCATGCGAACAGTATTCGCAGAATTCAAAGCCCGCTGGCTGGCGCGGCAGTTCTATGTCGGTACCCCTAGGCGTAGGCGGACGTGAGACTCCGTCGAGGCCCATCCCGTGGGAAACCGGCGGGATGAACCTATATACCAGCTATGTTGATTCAAACATTACTTATTGCCGTTTCCGTATCGATGGACACATTCGCCGTTTCCATCGGCAAAGGTCTCACCGTCAAAAAACTACGCGGCCTCGACGCGTTCAAAACCGCCCTCTGGTTCGGCGGATTTCAGGCGCTTTTCCCACTGCTCGGCTATTTCGCCGCCTCCACGTTCAGCAAATACGTGACCGCCGTCGACCATTGGATCATTTTCGGCCTGCTCGCCCTCATCGGCGGCAACATGGTGCGTGAAGCATTCGAAGAGGATGAAGAGAACGCCAAGGAAACCGCTGATTTCGATTGGAAGCACATGCTTCCGCTCGCCGTGGCCTGCAGCATCGACGCATTCGCCGTCGGCGTCAGTTTCGCATTCATGTCGTTGAACATTTGGATTTCAGTGATCATCATCGGCATCACCACCGGCCTGTTCTCCGCAGCCGGTCTGTATATCGGTCGCGCGTTCGGCTCGCGCTGGCAGAAGCCCGCACAGATCGCAGGTGGCGTCGTGCTTATTCTGATCGGCGTGAAAGTATTGCTGGAACATCTCGGATTCCTCGCATAATAATCGCAAATCAGATATACAAATAAATATACAAACTTACAGTAAAAGCCCGTAATCGCACATGATTATGGGCTTTTACATTACCGCTTACCGCAAATACTTGCGATTATTTTCCTGCGCTTTCGCGTTTTCTCGCGATTGCAGGAATCACACTATTAGAACATGACGGTCGCGTACGATGCGATACCGACCACAATTCCGGAAATCATAACCGGCAGCAGCGCAATGCCGATCCACGGATTCTTGGATTGCGGATCGGGATCGGCATCACGATTCCACCAATACGAACACGCGTCAAGCGCGATAATCAGCAACAACGCCACAATCACCGCAACAGCCCACGCCGTCGTCGAGCCATAATCGGTGGAAGCCGCGTTTTCGCCGGAACGAATCGGCAGCAGCGTCGATAGGAAGCACCAGCCCGCGCTGCCAATCATGGCAACGCCTTCCACAACATTGTGCGACAGCGAACGAATCAGATGCGTACGGTTCTCACGCGCCATCTGACGCCCGAACGAAACCACAATCAGCAGGATCAGCAGACCGCCGACGCCGGCGATCCAGCCTTCCTGCATCCAAAACGTGTCTTCGTCACCCAAACCGGCAGGGAAAATCGCACGTCCGAGCATCATCGTCGTGGCACACACCACGGAAAGCAAGCCCGCAATCACGGAAATCGCATGCCCCGCAACACCATCGCGGAACGGGTTGAACACGGCAAGCAGCGCAATCATCGCCACGGAAGCCACAACCGTGAACGACACGATTGCGGGCTCTTCCGCATTCCCATAGGAAATGCCGGGAATCAGAGCAAGCACAACCAGCACCACATATGCGGCGATTTGGACGGCAAACACCTTGCCGAACGAGGCTTTCTGAGCCGACTTGACGGCAACTTTTTCAGAGGCGGTCATTTCGTCCCCTTTTCATGATTTTCCATAATGTGGTCATTACGTATGCGATACCATTAAATGTAGCCGCAAGTGTCCACATAGTTCAGATAAAATTAATGAAACGCCGACAACACACAACAAGAGTACAATCGCGGCAACGATACAAAACCAGTACAAGAGACAAAGGGAGCTAACGTGACGGATCTGACGCTTATGACGTTCGCTAGCGACCCAGCTACCGTGCTTCCTTCTCTGGCGCTGCTTTCCCACCGCGTACGCGTGCTACCAATGGACGCGGCAAGTCTGGTGAAAATGCCGGAAAACACCATTCTTTTTCTGGATGCGCGAGATGATCTGGCCACGGCGAAAACATTGTGCCGCCTGATTCATGCATCCGGACTGTCCACGCCGATCGTGCTCGTCCTCACCGAGGGTGGCTTCACCGTGGTCAATTCGCAGTGGGGCATCGCCGACGTGGTGGTGGCATCCGCTTCCCCGGCCGAAGTTGAGGGGCGTCTTCGCTTGGTATCCGAGCGCGGCAACTCGCCGGTCAATGCGGTTTCCGGTTCCGGAGAATCGGGCGTGCAGAACGAAGACGGCATGATCCACTCCGGCGACCTGGTGGTGGACACCAACGGCTATACGGCAAGTCTGCATGGGCATCCGATCGACTTGGCATACAAGGAGTTCGAACTTCTCAAGTACCTCGTGCAGCATCCGGGACGCGTGTTCACCCGCGCGCAGCTGCTGCAGGAAGTGTGGGGCTACGACTATTACGGCGGCACCCGCACCGTCGACGTGCATATCCGTCGTCTTCGCGCCAAGCTGGGCGGCGAATACGAGCATGTGATCGGTACCGTGCGCAATGTCGGCTATCGTTTTGATCCTCCGGAAGAAGAGGAAGGCGAGGCGGCAGCCAAGGACGCCGCAGCCCACAACGCTTCGAGCGAAAACTGATTGTCGCACTATTCGCATTGCTGGCATTGCCTGCGATTTGCGATGCTTGCGATTGCCACGATACTTGCGATCTGACTGTCGGCTATCTCACTTTCGTACGCGCGATTGCATATTCATGCGACGGTAGACTGGTGCCATGCCCCGGGAATCGAAACAAGCGCGACTGTCACGCATGCATCAGGAATACGCCGTATTGTGCGAGGAGATTCCGCATCCGAAATGCGCGCTGAATTTTTCAAACCCGTTTGAGCTGCTGGTGGCGACCGTGCTAAGCGCGCAAACCACCGACAAACGCGTGAATATGGTCACACCGGAATTATTCGGCGAATATCCGGGACCGGCCGCACTTGCGAGCGCCAATCCCGAACACGTGGAAAGCATCATTCATTCCATCGGATTTCATCATACGAAGGCAAAGAACATCATCGGACTTTCTTACGCATTGTGCGAACGGTTCGACGGCGAGGTGCCGCAAACCATGGATGCTTTGACAAGTCTGCCCGGGGTCGGGCGCAAAACCGCGAACGTGGTGCTTGGCAATGCTTTTGGCGTGCCGGGATTCCCTGTCGACACGCATGTGATCCGTGTGACCGGGCGGCTGCGCTGGCGTTCGGACTGGGCGAGCGGCTCCCCCGACCCCAAAGCCATCGAACGAGAGATCACCGCCTGCTTCCCGCCCGAAGAGTGGACGGACCTGTCTCACAGGCTGATATTGCATGGTCGTGCCATATGCCATGCGCGCAAGCCCGACTGCCTCAACTGCCCCCTTAACGACACCTGTCCGAGCGCATTCGCAGCGTAACGCGCATGCCCGCTGTAGCCTGTGCCAACTAGACTCAGCACCATGGAAGACACCATGGAAGAAGAAAACGGGCGGGAAGCCAAGCTGAAAGCCGAAATCACGCGATGGCTGATCTTTTTCGGCGTCGCCATCATGCTCAGCGTCATGACCTGGCTGGGCTGGTCGCTGACGAACCGCAAAAATCCGATTACCTCCTTCACCACGCTCGTTTCCGACTCCTCCGTGGCCATCGGCATTCAGGGCAGTGCGCCGGAATCGCTCGACATCCGCACCGAACAGGGCACCGCGCTGGAGCAGGCGCTGCTCGAAAACGTGTACGAAACCCTGGTGTCACGCAGCGAAACCAACAAACTGCAGCCGTCAATCGCGAAATCATGGCAGATTTCCGACGACGGACTGACCTACACGTTCACGCTCAACAGCAACATGACCTTCGCCAACGGCCATAAACTCGACTCGTCCGACGTGGTCCGGTCGCTGCAAAACGTCATCAACAACAATTACGTGGGATCCGACCAACTTGGTAGTCTCAAGGAAATCACCAATCCCGACGAAAAAACGGTGGTCATCACCCTCAATCAGCCGAATCCGTGCCTTCTGCGCGCGTTGAGCGGGCGTGCCGGCATTGTTTACGATGAGGAAAGCACGGCGAATTACGGCAAGAAAGCCGTGGGATCGGGACCGTTCACCGTGGAAGCCTCGTCGAAAACACAGATCGTGCTGCAGCGCAACGACTCGTATTGGGGCACCAAAGCCGCCGCATCGCAAATAACGCTGTATTACTACGCTTCCGAAGATTCGCTGGTCAGCGCCATGGAAGCCAAGAAAATCAGCATGGCATTGCCGTTGAGCGCGTCTGCCGCCGATGAGCTCAACCAGCAAAGCGACATCAACTCCGACAGCGGCATCAGCTTCGACAAAGTGATGCTCGCCTTCAATAACGGCACCGAAAGCCCGTTCTCCGACGAGCAGATCCGCAAAATGACGAGATACGCCATCGACGCGCAGACCATCGCCAAAGACGCTCCGGACGCCTATTCGCCGCTCGGAGGCCCGATAAGCCCGCTGGAAGACGGGTATGAGGATCTGAGCGAACTGTTCCCCTACAATCTTGAGCAGGGCCAGCAGATGCGCAGCTATTTCGGCGCATACTATATCGCCGATATCGATCTGCTGGTGCCCAAGGAATATGAGCAGATCGGCAACACCGTGAAATCGGCGATCGAACAGCTCAATATCGGCGTCAATCTGGAAGTGCTCGATTCCGCGGCGCAAGTCACGGAACGCATGAACGCGGGCACCTACAATATCGCGCTCACCACCATGAGCGGCGAAAACGATGCGAGCGTATTCACCGACGGCCAGAGCGTGTTCCATTATGAGAACGGCGATGTGCAGCAGGCATATGCGGACGCGATGGCGGCCACCAATGATGACGATTATCAGGCACGCATGCGCACGTATGCACGCGTCGTCAGCGAAAACGCGGCAAGCGACTGGCTGTACACGCGCAAGAATTTCATGGCGGTAAGCGACCAATTGCAGGGATATCCGAAAAATCTGACCGACCGTCTGCTGCCGTTGAGCAGAGTGAAGTTGCAGTGATTTTCCCGCGATTGTCAATCAATCGCCGAACACTGCGGACAATCCGTGTGTTGCGCTGATTTTCTTGCGATTTCGGCATTCGGCTGCAGTTCCGTAAGTTGTCACATTCGCTTTCTAGACTAGCGTTTATGACTGAAAGCCAAGATAATACCATCAACGCGAACCTCACGCCGCTGCCCGACAAGGTCGGCGTGGACGGTCTCGAAGACAAGTGGCGCGAAGTCTGGGACGAAAGCGAAGTCTACAAGTTCCAGGGCACCCGCGACCGCAAGGCCGTGTATTCCATCGACACCCCGCCGCCCACCGTTTCCGGCCACCTGCACGTGGGCCACGTGTTCTCGTACACGCATACCGATGTGATCGCGCGATTCAAGCGCATGAACGGCTACGACGTGTTCTACCCGATGGGCTGGGACGACAACGGCCTGCCAACCGAACGCCGTGTGCAGAACTATTACGGCGTGCGTGTGGACACCTCCCTCAAGTACGATCCTGATTTCGTGCCGCCGTTCGAAGGCACCGATGGCAAGAAGATCGACGCCAAGGATCAGGTTCCGATCTCCCGTAAGAACTTCATCGAACTGTGCGAGAAGCTCACCGCCCAGGATGAGAAGCAGTTCGAGGCGCTGTGGCGTTCCCTCGGCCTGTCCATCGACTGGACGCAGACCTACCACACCATCGGCGAGCACCCGCAGCGCGTGGCCCAGAAGGCGTTCCTGCGCAATCTGGCCCGCGGCGAAGCGTATCAGAAAGACGCTCCGGGCCTGTGGGATGTGACCTTCCAGACCGCAGTGGCCCAGGCCGAGCTGGAATCCCGCGAATATCCGGGCTTCTACCACAAGGTGGCGTTCCGCTTCGAAGACGGCACTCCGATCTACATCGAAACCACCCGTCCGGAACTGCTGGCAGCCTGCGGCGCACTGATCGCGCACCCGGATGACGAGCGTTACAAGCCGTATTTCGGCCAGTACGTCTACTCCCCGCTGTTCCACGTGAAGGTGCCGATTCTGGCGCACAAGGCCGCGGAAATGGACAAGGGCGCAGGTATCGCCATGTGCTGTACGTTCGGTGACGTGACCGACGTTGAGTGGTGGCGTGATCTGAACCTGCCGCTGCGTTCCATCATCCAGCGCAACGGACGCATCGTGATGGACACCCCGGACTGGATCGAAGACGAGGAAGGCAAGCGCATCTTCCAGGAAACCGCCGGCAAGACGACATTCTCCGCACGCAAGATCATCGTCGACGCACTGCGCGAATCCGGCGATCTTGACGGCGAACCGACTCCGACCAAGCGTATGACGAACTTCTACGAGAAGGGTGACAAGCCGCTCGAAATCGTCACTTCCCGCCAGTGGTACCTCAAGAACGGCGGCACCGATCAGAAGCTGAACGCCGAACTGATCGAACGCGGTCGCGAACTGAACTTCCATCCTGATTTCATGCGCGTGCGTTACGAAAACTGGGTGAACGGCCTGAATGGCGATTGGCTGATCTCCCGTCAGCGCTTCTTCGGCGTGCCGTTCCCGCTGTGGTATCCGGTGAAGGAAGATGGCACCGCCGATTACGATCATCCGATCGTGCCGAGCGAGGACCGCTTGCCGATCGATCCGACCGACGATGCGCCGGAAGGCTACAGCGAGGACCAGCGCGACGTGCCCGGTGGCTTCACCGCCGAACCTGACATCATGGATACGTGGGCGACCTCGTCGCTCACCCCGCAGATCGTGACCCGCTGGGAAGAGCCAGGCGAAGAGAACCAGGCGATTTTCAACGCCACCTTCCCGATGGATCTGCGTCCGCAGGGTCAGGACATCATCCGCACCTGGCTGTTCTCCACCGTGGATCGCGCGCATCTCGAGAACAAGTGTCTGCCGTGGGCCAATGCCACCCTGTCTGGATGGATTCTTGATCCGGATCACAAGAAGATGTCGAAGTCCAAGGGCAACGTAGTTGTGCCAGACAAGCCGATCAAGCAGTTCGGCGCCGACGCGGTGCGTTATTGGGCCGCTGCGGCACGTTTGGGCCTGGATGCCACCTACGACGAAGGCCAGATGAAGATCGGCCGCCGTTTGGCCATCAAGCTGCTCAACGCCACCAAGTTCGCACTGGCCATCGGCCGTGAGGATGAGAACCACCATGTGGGCGCTCCGGCAACCGCAAGCTGGAACCCTGCCGACGTGACCGAGCCGCTGGACCGCGCAGCCATGGCCAAGATGGCCCTCGTAGTGCGCGAAGCCACCGAAAGCCTCAACAACTACGAGCATTCCAAGGCTTTGGAAGTCATCGAAAACTACTTCTGGCAGTTCTGCGACGATTACATCGAGCTGGTCAAGAACCGTGCATACGGCACCGCAGACTCCACCGGCCATGTGCCGAGCGAGAAGGCCGTGAAGTCCGCTCGCACCGCGCTGGGACTGGGCTTGGATGCCTTCGCACGCCTGCTGGCACCGTACCTGCCGTACGCCACCGAAGAAGTGTGGAGCTGGATGCATGAGGGCGAAGGCTCCGTGCACCACGCCGCATGGCCGAAGGCTGAAACGTACGATGCGGCCGCAGCAGCCGTCTCCCCGGAGCTGCTCACCCATGCCGGTGAAGCTCTGGCCGCGCTGCGTGGCATCAAGTCGAAGGCCAAGGTTTCGATGAAGACCCCGATCCTTTCCGTGCAGCTGGGCGTTTCCGATGAAGCGCGCGAATCCATCGAAAGCGCATTGGGCGATATCGCCGAGGCCGGTCGCGTGGTCGGACGCATCTCCTTCATGGGAGCGGCCGCCGCACTGAAGGCCGTCAAGGAAACCGCCGAAGCAGCCAAGGAAGCCGTCAAGGAGGCCAAGGCTGATGCCGAAGCCGCCATCGACGTGATTGTGGCCGACAGCGAACTTGGAGAGCCGCCGGCTAAAAAGCCGAAGAACTAATGGCAACTGTAGGTGAAACCGGCAGCCTTCGTGGCAAAGCCGTTCACTTCACCTACAGACAGTCCACAGGACTGTCTGCTTAACGGCTCAGCCGGCTAAAAAGCCTAAGAGGGGATCTTCCACGATTGGAAGGCCCCCTCTTTGTGTATCTGGATCCTATGTTCATACATTTTTATAAAACGGGAACTGCAAGCAGATATTGAGATTGCGCGGCCTTAGCAGGCTGCGATTGCACAGGCATATCCGGATACAGCTTCTGCAAAGCCTGCTGCAATATTTCGGCAGCGGCCGCAATTTCAACGGTCTCGTCAATCAAATCGCTATTATCAGGCACAATCAACGTGCGATTTCCGGAACCAGCAATGCCGTATGCTGCAATCGGCAACGCACTTGTCATCAACATTTCGGAAGATGCGGTTTTTCCTGTTGTTCCAGTATTTTCAGATGCGGAATCTACCGAATCGCCATCGCTGGATTTCTTTGATTCCACTCCCCCGACTTTCGCAACGTTCTTCGACGTGGTATCGGCAGCCGCGCCAAATGACGATCGCAGGCCGCCCGCGTAGCTCATCACATCATCCATGCTGATGACGTTCTTGTCGTCCACCAAGCTGGCCGCAGTACCGTCGGAAGCGTTCTGCTGATTGGCCGCATCCGCCTGCGCGCGTTCCTCTTTGCGTTGGGCCTTGATACGCGCCCGCTCGGCACGGCCCGCAAGCGACGTCTCCGAAGCCGAGGCAAGTCCCATAGACCCCTTCAACGTAACTTCCGAACCATCGACAGTATCGTCGGAACTGGTCGAATCATCACCTGCATCAAGCTGATCCGCAAAACGAAGCACGATCTGGTGGAACGCACTGGCCTGACCCGTGTGCTCGCTCGCATCCGCCAACGCCTGCATCGCATCGTCAACCTTGCTTGAAGCCGACTTCAACTTCTCATTGCCGTCAATGCTGTTGCGCACATCCGCAATCGCCTGAGATTCCAAGTTTTGCGCCGAACCTGCGGAAGCCCCCAATTCCTTAAGCCGAGCGGTGTACGCGTCGGTGAAATCCATGGAATACGGAATCATCGCCGAAGAAAGCTGCGACTGGCCGGCACTGTAATCCTTGGCGCCACGCTGCTGCTCCTCGCCCGCACGCTTGAGTTCCGCCACCAAACCGGATGTGCCACGCTGTTCGATGGTGCGAATCACCTCGTTCACCGCGTCGGCGGCACCCGTATGTCGGTATGCGGCGCTCACATCGTTGACCGCGTTGGCCAGATCGACCACGGACTGCGCCACCGCAGTATCGCCGTTCAATTCGGCCGCGGTGCCGAGAATGGCGGTAAGTTGCGTGGTATCGCCAATCGATCCGGAAAGATGCGTCGTATACGAGCCGACGTACGCGTCGATATACCCGTTGAACGCCTGCTCATGTTCCTGCTCACGCTGGGCGATGGTCGTTTCGGCAAGCCCCTTTTCATGATCGCGCAGTTGTTCGAGCTGCGCGATGAGCTCATGGTTGCGTTGCGATCCGACATTCGTCAAACCATCCACCAATGTGGATGCGCGATCGGTCAAACTGGTGAGATTGCCATAGCAGCCAGTTTTTTCGGAATCGCAGGCAACAGCGGCGACAGACAGCGAACTCATGGTGAAGTTTTTCGCAGTCACATACGTATGAATCGTAAGATCCTCACCCGGCTTGCCTACCGCAGCGACCAATGTCGACGAATTGCCGGCAGACACAAGCACGCCTTCGTCTGAGGTCACGTCATTGCCGACGCGGTTGGGAATGGTGAACGCGACGATCGGCGTCAGATCAGCCGTTTCCTCCGGTCGTTCCGATTTCAGATCGATGCGGATGCCGACCACGCCCGATGCACCGGAAATCTTGGATGCGCTGACGGTCGGACCGTCCAAAGTAAAGGTCGCCGTTATATCCCACGGCAGTCCCACACGCTCTTGCGGCACGCGCTGCGAAGACGTCGCGCCCTCATCTGCATTCATGTCCGTATCAGTTGCAGAAGCGGCGTCACTCGTCAAATACAAGCGGCCCGGCTCATCAACGGACTCATATGCGCTCATCACATCGTGCGAGGCCACCGCCGAGACGTACTCGCCGTTCCGACGCACCACATCAACCACATTCGAAACCCCGACCGCGCATACGGGAGCCGCCGAAACCAGCGTTACCGCAATGGACGCAGCCAGCATGTGCCGCAGGTGGACACTCGCCACACGCATATCACGCTCACCACGCGTGCTATCGGCATGATGGGCACAAGATGCACGAAACGCAACAGAACGACGCATGCCGAGCCTCTCAATCGCAATCAAAACAACGTTCCAAAGCAATCAATGTAGCGCGCGGCATGCCCCGGCAAGAAACGATTTCGCGGAAAACAGACAGGTCAGGCGAATACGTCGAGCGCACCCGGATCGACGCCGTTCTCGGCGATGCGCTTATGCCTGCGCTTGGCTTCGGTCACCACGAATTCGCGATACATTTCGGCGATGTCGGGATCCAACCCGGCATCGACAGCAATGCGGTGCAACCGTTCGATCTGGTAATCCTCACGCTTGTAATCGGCCGGCGCGAAACCCGCGCGGGCTTTCAGCACACCCACTTGGGACGTGTATTTGAAGCGTTCCGCCAGTAGGGAAACGATGGCCGTGTCGACATTGTCGATCGACTGGCGCAATGCAGCGATTTTCGCCACGGCATCGGCGACCTCGGGATTGCTTTGCGCGGTGCCCACATCGATGACGGTTTCGGTTTCATGCTCTTCTTCTGGCCGAAGCCAGTCATGTTCGCTATCGCTCATGCGTACAAGACTACCGCGCGCATGTCACTTGGAGAAGTACCGTTGCAGCACAATCGTGGTTTCCGTGCTCACCGGCACCGTTTGGTGGATGACGTTCAGCAGATCCTCAAGCTTGCTTGGCGAGGCTGCGCGCACGGTCAGCATGTAGCTGGGTGACCCAGCCACGGAATCGCACGACATGATGCCTTCGATATCCTGCAATTTGGCGGGAATCTCGGCTTCCTTGGAATAATCGATCGGCGTGACCGCAATGTAGGCACGTACGGCGAGGCCACGCTTTTCATCGTCGACAACGGCCTTGTAGCCGAGAATCACATTACGACGTTCCAGTTTCTGCACGCGCGATTGCACCGCGGAAATCGACAGTCCCGTAGCGTCCGAAAGCTGAGACAGCGTAGCGCGACCGTCTTTCTCCAGCATGCTGAGAATGGTCTCGTCGATATCGTCGAATTGGCCCACGCTCGCATGCGTGGTGTCGGGTTCGTTGCCATTGCCTGTCATAGATGCCCCTTTCCAACAAGCATTCTGCATCAGTCCGGTAGGACCGACTCCCCTATGCAGCTCACGTTTCCGTCCATTACCATACCCACCCCAACACACAATCCGTCAACTGCATTTTCGTAACATTTCCAACGAATTTCGATTTTCAATCATTTTTCTCCTATTTTTTTCACATACCCCCTATATAGCAATACTATTTTCGTCTTTTTACTTTCGATTTCGTATTTTTTCGTGCGTCGATTTTTACATACCGTATGTCCACAACGTGATCATCCACATTGCCGAATCGTGCGGAACTTTCGAAAAACAATCGAAACGCATTCGAAAGTAGTTGAAAACTGCAAAACGGAAAAACAGCCGAACAGAAAGACAGCCGAACGAAACAAAAGGGCCGCATGGCGATTGTCATACGACCCTTGGATGCGTAACCGCAGATTGCGATTACCTGCGATTAGCTGTTGCCGTTATTCGCGGTATTGCCGCTCTGCTGGATCAGCGACGCCATGAAATCACGGTTGGTCGCGGTCTTCTTCAGACGCGGCACAAGCGTCTGGTAAGCCTGCTCAGGCTCCAGACCGCCAAGCAGACGACGCAGACGGTAGATGATCGGCAGCTCCTGCGGATCGGTGATGAGTTCCTCGCGACGGGTGCCGGAAGCGTTCACGTCGATGGCCGGGAACAGGCGCTTGTCGGCCAGTTCACGGCTCAGGCGCAGCTCCATGTTGCCGGTGCCCTTGAACTCCTCGAAAATCACCTCGTCCATCTTGGAGCCGGTTTCCACCAGTGCGGAGGAGATGATGGTCAGAGAGCCGCCGTTTTCGATGTTACGAGCGGCACCGAAGAACTTCTTCGGTGGGTACAGCGCCTGGGCATCCACACCACCGGAAAGAATACGGCCGGAAGCCGGAGCGGCGATGTTGTAGGCACGGGCCAGACGGGTCATGGAATCAAGCAGCACCACCACGTCCTGGCCAAGCTCCACGAGACGCTTCGCGCGTTCGATGGCGAGTTCGGCGACGGTGGTGTGGTCGGAGGCCGGACGGTCGAAGGTGGAGGAAATGACCTCGCCCTGCACCGTACGTTCCATATCGGTGACCTCTTCCGGACGTTCGTCCACGAGCACGACCATCAGGTGGACTTCCGGATTGTTGGTGGCGATCGCGTTGGCGATGTTCTGCAGGGTGATGGTCTTGCCGGCCTTCGGCGGAGACACGATCAGGCCACGCTGGCCCTTGCCGATCGGCGCCACGATGTCGATGAGACGGCCGGTGAGCTTGTTCGGCGCGGTTTCCTGCTTCAGACGCTCCTGCGGATACAGCGGAGTGAGCTTGTTGAACTGCGGACGGTTCTGTGCGGCCTCCACGGTCATGCCGTTGATGGAGTCGATGGACTGCAGCGGCACGAACTTCTGACGCTGGTTGCGGCGGTCGCCCTCACGCGGGGTACGGATGGAACCGTGCACGGCATCACCCTTGCGCAGCCCATACTTCTTGACCTGGCCCATGGAAACGTACACGTCGTTCGGACCCGGCAAATAGCCGGAGGTACGCACGAAAGCGTAGGAATCGAGCACGTCGACGATGCCCGCGACAGGCACGAGATCCTCTTTCGGCTCCTCGTGACGCTGTTCGCGTTCAACATTGCGATCCGTGCGCTCGTTGCGCTCGACGCGATCGTTACGCTCGTTGCGATCATTGTTACGGTCGCCGGTACGGCCACGACGCTCGTCACGCTCGTCATAATCGCGGTCACGGCCACGCAGGCGACGGCCACGACGATCCACGCGGTCACCCCTATCGCTGACGCGACCGCGACCACGACGCGCGAAATCACCGTCTTCAGCCTCGTCACGACGTTCGTCATCATCACTGCCCTGCGAGGGCAACGTGGCGAGAATGTCATCAAGATCGCGCACAACGTCCTCATCCTTCGGCCCTTCCACCGCACGACGGCGACGGCGCGGCTCAACGTCGGACGCATCATCCTTACGATGGCGACGACGACCATCCTGCTTCGGCGAAGCATCGTCCAATCCCAGTTCGGCCAGCAGATCGGTGGCAGCGTCCGCATCACGGCGGCGACGGCGCTTCGGAGCCTCATCGATGCTGTCCAGGGCGTTCACCGCGGCCATGACATCGGCCGCCTCCTCGCTCGTCGGAGCCTCAGCCTGCTTGCGACGGTCAGCACGCTCGGTGCGCTCGGCACGTTCCGTCTGTTCGGAGCGCTCCGCACGCTCAGCGCTATCAGCACGTCCGGCAAGGGTCTTCCTAACGGTTTTGGCCGTCTGCTTTTCGGACTGCTCAGCCTCGTTGGCTTTGCTTTCGGCAGCCTCGTTGGACTTGCCGGATTCCTCAGCCGTGTTCGCCGCGACCTCAGCGTCTGCGGTTTGGGCTTCAGCAGGAGCCACCGGAGCGGCCGGTGCAGCGGACTTCGGAGCTCGCACGGTCACACCGGCAGGCGCTTCACCGCCGGAACGAGCGGCCTGAAGCGTCGCGATAAGTTCCGGCTTACGCATGGTGGAGGTGCCACGAAGGCCCATCTGCTTGGCGAGCTCCTTGAGCTCAGGCAGTTTCATGTCTTCAAGATTCGGGCTGGTTGCCACTGGTTTTTGCCTTTCCCCTAGCTTTCGCAAGCACACGCCTGCAACAGCTGTAAAAAGAGATACGGAAATTTCCGCCACTGAAAGTCCGCCGCGAAATATCACGGTTTTCGAACTTCCCTAACCATACAACGTCATCCAGACCAACGCAACGTAGGCGTGCCAACGTATTCATGCCAATCAAGCATTCAAGTCAATGACAAATCGCAAATCACAATGCGAAAGACCCGCCATGCGATCACATGACGGGTCTTTCGCTTTACCACATGCTTTACAGCAACAGGTGCAGGTCTTGCCGGAACCTACTTTTCCTCGTGATAGCTCTTGTCGGTATTGACGGACCATACGTTCTTCTTGGACGTCTTGCCGTTCTTGATATTGCCGACGGCCTCGATTGCGGTGGCCATGGAATGATCCATGTTGTTGTAACGATGCTGGCCGTTGCGGCCGACGCAATACAGATTGCCGAAGGAATCGAGGTATTCCACGAGCTCAGGCATGCGATCGTAGGTGTCGAAATATGCCGGATACGCCTTCTTCACGCGCTCACGATGGGAGTCGATCACGTCTTGCGGACCGTTGATGATCTGCATGCGCGTAAGCTCCTGGATGGCGAACTTCTTCGCTTCCTCGTCAGACATGTTCCAGAAGGAATCGCCTTCTTCGCAGAAGTATTCAAGACCGATCCACACGGTGTTGTCAACGTCCTTGACCAGGTACGGGCTCCAGTTGTTGAAGATCTGCAAACGGCCGACCTTGTAGCCCGGATCCTGCACGTAAATCCAGCAATCAGGCACGATCGGCGGGTTGCCGAGGGTGGGAATGTCGGTGGTGTTCGACAGGCGCAGGTGCTTGACGAGCAGACCAACGGTCACGAAGTCGCGGTACGGCAGGCCGTTGGCGATTTCGGTCATGTCCTTCGGCGCGGGCTGGCTGGAAGCGTCCACGGCGTTGATGAGATCCTTGACGGGCATGGAGGAGATGAAGTCGTCCGCGGCCATTTCGGTGCGGTTGCCTTCGGAATCCTCATATACCACGGATGCGATCTTGCCGTCGGCCTGGCGAATCTCCACCACGTTCGCGTCGGTGATGACCTTCACGCCCGCGGCCTCGCAGTTGGCCTCGACGGTTTCCCACAGCTGGCCCGGACCATACTTCGGATACCAGAATTCCTCAATCAGCGAGGTTTCAACCTCAGCATTGCTGCGCTTCTTCGGCAGGAGCTTCTGGAACGCGTTCTTCAGCACGCCCATAATGCTCAGGCCCTTGACGCGCTGCGCACCCCAATCGGCGGAAATCTGGGACGGATGGCGACCCCACAGCTTCTCGGTGTACCCCTCGAAGAACATGGAATACAGCTTGCGGCCGAAACGATTGATGTAGAAGTTCTCCAGATTGTCTTCCGGCAGCTTGTGCACCATGGACTTCAGGTAGCTGAAGCCGGCAACAAGCGTAAGCTTCGGACCCATGGCCTTCAACGTGTTGGCGCTCAGGGAAATCGGGTAGTCAAAGAAGTGGCGGTTCCAGTAAATACGAGACACGCGATGACGCTTAAGCATCACCTTGTCTTCGACTTCCGGATCCGGTCCGCCCGGTTCCATATCGTGCTCGCGACCGAGCTTCTTGTCATCATAGCTTGGCGCGCCCTGCAGCGGCAGGACCCCCTTCCACCAATCCATGATGCGTTCGTCCTTCGAGAAGAAACGATGGCCGCCAATATCCATACGGTTGCCATCATGCTTGACGGTGCGGGAGATGCCGCCGAATTCGCGGGTCGCTTCCAACACAGTCACGTCGTAGTTCTCGGAGCCACCGTCCTTGACGAGCTCCCAAGCGGCAGTCAGGCCTGCAGGGCCACCGCCGATAATCACCACGGATTGCTTTTGCGTCACTTTGAGGTCTCCTTATGAAAACAAAAATCCCTGATAGTCTACCCGAGGGTAGGGAAACGAACACCGCAACTTGTGCGAATGCTTACAAAATCAAGCCAAGTCAGCCGGATATACGGCTATCGCATCATGCAAAACGCAATCATCAAACCGGCCGATGCACGACCCGACTGCGCGGCCAAAGCGCGCAACCACATTACGCAATCCAACTACGCGACCAGCAACCGCACAACTGGCAACCGCGTGACCGGCAACTGCGCAACTAGATGGAATCAGGAATGTCAATATCGGTTTTCTGCACTTCCTCAACATTGACATCCTTGAACGTGACGATACGCACGTTCTTGACGAAACGACTGGAACGATAGACGTCCCACACCCAAGCATCAGTCAGGCGCACGTCGAAATACACGTCCTGGCCTGCGGAACGCACATTGAAATCGACTTTATTCGCCAAATAAAAGCGACGTTCCGTTTCAACAACATACGTAAACAGCTTGATTACGTCGCGATACTCCTTATACAGAGCCAGTTCCGCGTCGGTTTCGTAATTATCGAGATCCTCGGCGCTCATCACTTACCTTCCGTATCGCGCTTGCGACCACGACCAAGCGTGCGCCACCAAGCTTCCTTCGACGTCTTACGCTCGCCCGCCGTGTACGGCCAGCTGTTTTCGGCATCGGCATCGCCAGTAACGGACTTGCGATCATCATGCTCGCTTTGTCGCGCAGGTTCCGCGCCTTCCGCGTCCTTCCGCACAGCCTCGGCCACGTCACCAGCACCATCGGAAGAAGCTTTCTGCACGGATTGCGCAGCTGCCGCGGCATCGTTGACATCCGTACCTTCCGCATCATGCTTCGAAGCATTCTTCTCATTCAGTCGGATGGCAATGGAATGCTCGCGCGCGCTCAACGCTTCCTTGACGCCCGGATTATCTTCGATCACATGCATGCCGAACGCGTCAAGCGAACGGATCGGGTCGAACTCGTCAACCAGCGTGTCCATAACGATCAGATCCTGGTAACGGTTCTGCGAAGCGTTCCACAAGGCGTCGCGCGAACGACCGGACGGCACGAATCCCAACGACTGGTACACGGACACGGAACGCGTGTTCTGCTCGGGCACGGCAACCCAAATGCGATGCATGCCAAGGCCTGCCGGTTCCGGCGCAAGTCCGTACGTCATCACGCGCGGCATGATGTCACGCGAATAGCCACGGCCGCGGTAATCCTTGCCAAGCACCACCTGAATGCGCGCGGAACGAGCCCAACCGTCAATATCGATCAGGAAAATCATGCCAATCACATTGTCGGAATTCGCGGCATCGATCTCGCCATCGCCATCATGGTCGGCTTCGGTGATGATGGACCATGCGATCGTGCGACGCGACTCCGGATCCCCCACACCGGATTCGGTCGGCGTTTCGCCTTGGGACCATGCCACGGAACGACGCACCCACGCATGCACCGCGCCACGCTCGGCAACCCGATCCTTGCCGGTGATTCCGGAAGCGCCGATGTACGCCCCAATGGCGTCCATACGTTCAAGATCTTCGATCACGGACGGACGCAGATGCACCATCTCGCCCTTGATAGACGGAATGACGATGAGATCCGGCAATTCACGCGACTGCTGGTCCAACTGCTCCTGTGTCGCAGCCTCAACTTGTTCTGACATTATTCCTGTCCCCTACATCATTGCAGGCACGACCGTCGCCGCACCCATACCGAGGGTATTGTACCCGACTGTATGTCAGCTGTGAATCCGCGCGGCGGCAATCGCTGTACATATTCCTCTACCAGCATAACCTGATGTTGAAGGACATGTCGGCAATCGTAAGAAAATGCGCTTCGCGATTATGCATTCTCTTTCTTTGAAATCCCTTTTCCGGAATAACGAAAAGAAAACGCACGTCCCAAGCTTTTTGGAACGTGCGTTTTCCTGCGATTCAACAATCGGCTGTAATCGTCAGCAATCGTTGTAAACGTTACTTGATCTTGCTCATCACGATCTTGGTGACGGCCTTTGCGTCAGCCTGACCGCGAGTGGCGCGCATGACGGCACCAATGATGGCGCCCATCGGCTTCATATTGCCGCTCTTGAGCTTTTCAACGATGTCAGGATTGGCTGCGAGAGCCTCATCCACGGCCTTTTCGAGAGCGCCGTCATCAGACACGACCTGGAAGCCATGCTTCTTGACGACCTCATCCGGAGTGCCTTCGCCAGCAAGCACACCGGCGACGGTCTGCTTGGCCAGCTTGTCGTTGAGCTTGCCATCGGCGATCAGCTTCTCAACCTCAGCAACATCGGCCGGAGCGATCGGCAGCTCTTCGAGGCTCACGCCCTTGTTGTTGGCTTCACGGCTCAGCTCGCCCAGCCACCACTTCTTGGCACCTGCGGCGGTGGCACCAGCCTTGACGGTCTCCTCAAGCAGATCCAGAGCGTCGGCGTTGAGCACGTCACGCATCTCCAAATCGTTGAAGCCCCACTCGCCCTTCAGGCGGTTGCGGCGCTCGCGCGGCATTTCCGGCATCTGAGCCTTCATCTCTTCGATGTGCTCCTTGGTGATGTGCAGCATCACCAGATCCGGATCCGGGAAGTAGCGGTAATCGTCGGCATCGGACTTCACGCGGCCGCCTGCGGTGGTCTGCGAAGCCTCATCCCAGTGGCGGGTTTCCTGCAGAATCTCGCCGCCTTCGCTCAGAATGGCCGCCTGACGGCGAATCTCATACTGAATGGTCTTTTCAATACCGCGGAACGAGTTCACGTTCTTGGTTTCGGAACGGGTGCCGAACGGATCGGACGGGCTGTTGCGCAGCGACACGTTCACGTCGGCACGCATGTTGCCCTGCTCCATGCGAGCGTGGGAAATATTAAGCGCACGCACGATGTCGCGGATGGCGCGCATGTAGGCACCGGCGATTTCCGGAGCACGATCGCCTGCGCCAACGATCGGCTTGGTCACGATTTCGATCAGAGGAACGCCTGCACGGTTGTAGTCGACCAGGGAGTGGTCAGCGCCTTCGATACGGCCGTCAGCGCCACCGACGTGGGTGTTCTTGCCTGCGTCGTCTTCGATGTGGGCGCGTTCGATCGGCACACGGAACACGGTGCCGTCTTCAAGTTCCACATCAAGATAGCCGTTGCCGTTGGTCGGCTTGTCATACTGCGAGATCTGGTAATCGCGCGGCATGTCCGGGTAGAAGTAGTTCTTACGCGCGAACTGGCTCCACTCGGCAATTTCGCAATGCAGGGCAAGACCCAGCTTGATGGCGTAATCGACGGCGGTCTTGTTGACCACCGGCAGAGAACCCGGCAGACCAAGGCTCACAGGGGTGAGCTGGCTGTTCGGATCGCCACCGAACGAGACTTCGGCCGGGCAGAACAGCTTCGTGGTGGTGCTCAGCTCAACATGGGTTTCCAGACCGATGACCGGATCGAACTTCTTGACGGCATCGGCGTACTTCATCAACTTTTCAGCCATTTTGTTTTCTTTCCTCCGATGCTTCCTACTTGTTCAAGCCGTCGAGCCACGGGGTCTTCAGGGACTGCCAGATCGGACCGTTCCAGTCTTCCTCGAGAGCCGCCTCAAGTGCCGCGGCAGGCTTGTACATGGCCTCGTCACGCTGCTGCGGAGCGAGGAACTGGAAGCCAACCGGCAAGCCGTCGTCGCTCAGACCAGCAGGAATGCTCATGGCCGGAACGCCTGCAAGGTTGGCCGGAATGGTGGTGATATCGATGGCATACATGGCCATCGGATCCTCGGTCTTCTCACCGAACTTGAATGCGGTGACCGGGCTGGTCGGGCCAACAAGCACGTCGACCTTCTCGAAAGCCTTCTTGAAATCGTCGATGATCAGGGTACGCACCTTCTGTGCGGAACCGTACCATGCATCGTAATAACCGGCGGACAGGGCATACGTGCCAAGGATGATACGACGCTTGACCTCGTCGCCGAAACCGGCTTCACGAGTGTAGGCCATCATGTTGGCGGCGGTCTGCGGAACGCCTGCCGGCGGCATGACGCGCAGACCGTAACGCATGCCATCGTAACGAGCCAGGTTGGAGCTGACCTCGGACGGCATGATGATGTAGTACGCGCCAAGGGAGTACGGCAGGTGCGGCAGAGACACTTCAGTGACTTCAGCGCCCATCTCCTCAAGCTTCTTGACACCTTCGTTGAAGCGTGCCATAACGCCCGGCTGGAAGCCTTCGCCGCCGAGCTCCTTGATCAGACCGACCTTGAGGCCCTTCAGATCACGCTTCATGCCTTCGCGGGCGGCCGCCACCATCGGGCGAGGACCTTCCGGAATGGACGTGGAATCGCGCTTGTCGTGGCCTCCGATCACTTCCTGCAGCAGGGCCGCGTCGAGCACGGTGCGGGAGCATGGGCCGATCTGGTCGAGCGAGGAAGCCATGGCGATTGCGCCGAAACGAGAGACACCGCCGTAGGTCGGCTTGACACCGACGGTACCGGTCAGCGAGCCCGGCTGACGGATGGAGCCACCGGTGTCGGTACCCAGGGCGAGCGGGGCTTCGAACGCTGCCACTGCAGCTGCGGAACCACCGCCGGAACCGCCCGGAACACGTTCGGTATCCCACGGATTGTGTGTGGTCTGGTAGGCGGAATGCTCGGTGGACGAACCCTGAGCGAACTCATCGAGGTTGGTCTTGCCCAGCAGCGGCATGCCTGCAGCCTTGAGCTTCTCGATGACGGTAGCGTCGTACGGAGGCACCCAGCCTTCGAGAATCTTGGAGGCTGCGGTGGTTTCGATGCCCTTGGTGACGATCATGTCTTTGATGGCGATCGGCACGCCGGCAAGTTCCGGCAGCTGTGCCTTTTCCTCATCGGACTTGGCATCGAAGGCGTCGGCCTGTTCGAGAGCCTGATCGCCGGACACCTTCAGGAAAGCCTTGATGCTCGGCTCGGCGGCCTCGATGACTTCGAGATGCGCTTCAACCAGTTCACGGCTGGAAACTTCCTTGGCCTTGATCTTAGCCGCCATCTCGGCGGCGGAAAGCTTGACGAGTTCGCTCATGTCACTCCTCCCCCAGAATGCGCGGTGCAACAAACATGCCGGCCTCGGAAACCGGGGCTCCTGCGGTCGCCTCTTCCTGAGTCAGCGGGGTTTCCGGCACATCCGGGCGCAGGTAGGCTTCCAGCGGAATCGGGTTCGCGGTTGGTTCCACATCGTCGGTAGCGACTTCCTGGACCTTGTTGATGGATTCTGCGATGACGTTCAGATCGCCCTGCAGACGGGTGATCTCCTCGTCAGTAAGTGCAATTCGGGCCAAATCGCCCAGATGCACGATTTCTTCTTTGGTGAAAGTAGGCATGTCCCTAACATTAACGCGTCTGTGTGACGAGCGCCCGCCCATTTCGTCTCGCCCGGCAACCACGTCACACCGGCATTGCCGGCACGCCCCGCACAGTCCAAAATCACCCACCCACTGGAGGAATCCTCCCGCTGACACGCCCGCACAGTCCAAAAACCTCCAGTCACTGGAGAAAACTGGACTCTAGGATGAACAATCCTCCCGCAAACTGGACTGCCTCCCATTTTGAGCAACAAAAAGGGAGGCAGTCCAAAAGGAAGGTATCGTCACGCGAAGTCAAGGTTGAAAGTCAAGGTTGAAAGCCAAGGTTGAAAATCAAGACTGAAAGCCAGAACTAGAAATCAAAACTGAAAGTCGGAACTGGAAGTCAAAACTGAAAGTCGGAACTGGAAATCAAGGCTGAAAATCAGGAACGGAAATTAGGGTTGGATGGTGGCGTGTTGGGCGATCCAGGCGTGCATGGAGACTGCTGCGGCAGCTCCGGCGTTAATGGAACGGACTGAGCCGAACTGAGAAATGTAGACCACGTCATCGGCCAGCTCGAGCGCCTTTTCAGACAACCCCGGACCTTCCGCGCCGAACAGCATGAGGCATCGCTTCGGGAAATGGTAGGTTTCCATCGGCACCGCGCCGGGAATGATATCGAGCGCAATCACCCGCGCGGCCTTCAACTCGGCGATACGCTGATTAATCGCCGCCAACTGCGCCATACAAGTGGACTCGTTTCCATGTTCAATACCACTCGTAGCTGAAACGTCCATTGAAATACCAGATGGAGCGCACCCAGCAACACGGATCTCAGCTAACGAAGCCGCCTCGCTCATGCAGGCACAGTTCGCTTTTTTTGCATTTTCGCGCATGCGGAATGCGATTGCGGCCGCTTGCGATTGGACTGCGGCGATTTCTCCGGCAATGCGCAGCTTCCAGCATTCGACAAGCTCGGCTATGGACGGGTGGTTTTCGACGTGCTGGTACAGTTCCGTCATCAGCGCGCCCTTGCGATTCCACTTGTGCGGTCCGACGATATGTACACGTTTCGCTTGGAATGCGTTGGCAGTGCGCACCATGGATCCGATATTGAAATCGTGCGTCCAGTTTTCCACGGCAACTTCGAAATCATGCCGACCATGATCGTCAAGATCATCTTTAATGGCCGAAACCGTCCAGTAGCGGTACCGGTCAAGCACGTTACGACGGTCGCCCTCATCAAGCAGCACAGTATCGAATCGACGATCATAATTCGGTGATTGCGGATCATCCGGACGAGGTTCGCCAGGATGCGTTTGGCCCCACGGACCTACGCCCACCTCACGAAAAGCCGGCTCTCCGGACGCTTTCGCCGCAATATCAATAGGATTAGGCTGATGCACGATTTTCCTCACATTCGTCGTCCGATATTTCGTCGACAGGTAACTTCTGTTATATCTTCCACCATTCGCCCACGATCAACATCGGCAATCGCAGCATTGCCCACCGCGATTTTGGAGATCGCCTGCCGTCAACCGCATCCGTACTGCCGACTTTATTTTTCCTTTACTCATGTCAGCATGAACGTCAGCATGATTCCAACAGAACAATACCCGTGAAACATTCCATGAAACACGGCGGATGACATCATTAAAAAAAAAACCGCCGGTACAACCGGAAAGTCGCGCTGGTCAGTGAAGCTCCGACTCCTTGAAGACCTCCACAAACGGCAGTTCAGCTTCGGACCCATCCACCGGATTGACGACTTTGATCGACGGGTCGGCCATATCGACGCCACCAATCAACGAAGCGACAGCAAGCACTTCGGCGCCTTCGTTCTTCACCACGGAGAAGTCAAGGCTCAACTCATTGCCGTTACGCAAGGTGACCAAAGAGGACGTCTGCACATATGACTTTTCAGACAGCCAGGAATCCAGCAACACCACACGTTTACCGGCAATCGAAGGCCCCTTGATGGACGGATACACAAAATCCATCACAAAACCGTTAAGGTTTTCACCTCGAGAAGCGGCCGCCTGGATCATAGCGGAAACCAGCGGAACCGCAGCCGCAGTCAGCGCACCAACCGCATCGAAATCATCAACGGAATAGCCGGCCTCTTCCAACGTATCCAACAAAATATGCCCAACAATCGACGCTCCACGATGGTCGAACAACACTGAGGAAAGTTCCGAGAACGGCTTATCGGCCATCTCGGCCTGCAGCAGCGACTTGAGCTGATCACGCGGTTCAAGCATGGCGAAATCAACGGCTGCGTTCACAGTATCGCCAGCGGTTGCGGCAGTGGATTCAGCAACCGGCTTGGTCTTACGGAAAGTCTTCTCTTCGGTCATAGTCCCAGCCTACCGTTTCTACTCGTCAAAAGAGTGACAGTGTTGGTGTCAACAAGCAACGTCCAATATCTCCCATCAACAGATGGTCAACAGAAAATCAACATTTCAAAAGTCAGGCCGGTCTCACCATAAAGATGAAACCGGCCTGAACCGAACCCAAGAAACCGGCGAGAGCAGCAGATTACTCACTTAAGCGCGAGAATCCACTTCAGATCTGTTTCAAACTCCGCTTCCAGGTTCGCTTCCGGACTCTCATCTGGTCTCGCTTCCAGCCCCGCTGACGCACCGGCGCAATACCACACCCGCTCCCACCAGCAACACCATCACGGCGATTACGCCACTGACAGCCGAACCGGTATTGGCAACCTTGTTGCCGGTCTTGGAAGCAGTATTGTTCTTACCATTGCCAGCAGAATTACCGGAATTACCACCAGAATTATCCGAATCCCCAGGTTTGTCCGAATCTCCGGGCTTGTCCGAATCGCTCTTCAGCGAAGCCTGCGCCGCTGTCAACGCTTCAGACGCCTCATCGACGTCCGCCTGCGACAGCCCCTCATCCAAAGCCTTAGACAGCGCCAGTTTCGCAGCGTCACGAGCCTCAACGAACGCATCCCACTTCCCACTGTCATATCCGTTGTTGACCACCGCCGCAGCATCCGCAACAGCGGAAGACAACGCATCGGTCTTCGCCATCGTGATCGACACGCCTTCATCGGTAGGATTGATGGTTTGCATCAGCCCGTTTTCGTCGAAGGTGATCTCGTCGATCGCGGTTTCGCGGTGAAAGCCAAGCCCGGAAGTAAACACGCCAAGCGGAGTGTAGTGACGGTGATACGCCATGAACCAGCGCTCTTCGCCATTCGCGTCCACCACGTGCACTTCGGACTGATGGGCCGTACCCTGCAAATTCTTCGACGCGTCCTTTTGCAGGAGCACGCCATGGTTGTCGATATCAGTCACGGAGCCATCTTCCTTGAACAGCGACGGCGAAGTGCCGTATTCGACGTGGTAATTCGCCGATCCGGCATCGTCGCATGACCACGTCCAGTGATAGCCGCCATCGCGCTTGGACACCACAACGGATTCCCGGAAGTTGTTCAGACCGTTGATCCGTTTGACCGTTCCCGGCACCACGCTCATCATGTCATCGCTCAATTGGGCGATGGCCGCCGAACCGTTGCCATACAGGATATACGACGTGCCGTCATCATCGGTAAAAATCGACGGATCGATGGCCTGCCCCACAGTCACACCCTCCATCGAACGCGTAACGATGGGGTCTTTGGCCGCCTTGTATGGGCCGGCAGGCGAATCCGCTACCGCCACGCCAATCGCCGATTCACCGCTCTCAAGCTTGGCGCAGTAGTAGAAGTAATACTTGCCATTCTTTTTCTCGATGGTCGGCGCCCATGCGGATCCGACAGACCAAGGCGAAATTGCCGTATTCTCGTCGCCATTCGTGGTCGGCTCGTGATTCTTATCCACGTCGAGGATCACTCCTTCGTCGGTCCAGTTGACCAGGTCGGTCGAGCTGAAAGCATGGAAGTAATTCCCACTCCATCCCGAGAAGCCATCAGTCGTCGGGAAAATCCAGAATTTTCCGTCGAAATAATCGATATCCGGATCGGCATATTGCCCCGGCAAAACCGGATTATTTGACTGAACCGCCTTTTCGAGCGTCCATTTTTCGCTAACGATACCACCGTTGCCGTCCGAACATTCGATTACAAGCGTATGCTTCTTGGACATGTCAAGCTTGTCACCGCTGGCAAACGACTTGCCATCGACCGTGACACTCGCATCGTCGTAAGTCAGCGCGAACGTTACCGGAACGGCGTTGATCTCGGCACGATTGTTCACTACGGAGGTGATGGTTTTCGCGTCGCAATCCATGCTGGTACGCACGTTGCTGTGCTTATCGGTGCCACGCAATGCATCTGCTTGCGACGAGGTCGGCACAGTGCCCACAGTGATGGATGCGAGCGCGGGCGCGTTGTTCCGTTGTGCGATTTCGTTGGCGTTCAGCGTTCGATTCCAGATGGTCAGATTGTCCATCAGACCGGAATAGTATTCGCCGGATCCCCAGTTGGCTTTGCCGATTTGCAGGATTCCTCCGGTTTCGCCAAGGATTTCCTTGACGCCCAGCCCGGAAACGTCCGTGCTTTCGCCGGCAAGCACGCCATCGATGTAGACACGTGTCGTCTTCGCGTTTACCGTGACGGTCACGTTGTGCCATCCGTCGCCGCTTGTGGTGGCCGATGCGTTGCCTCGACCATCTCGACTGCCGTCGGTGTTGTATCGTTCGACAACAACGCTGCCGACCTTATCAAGCACTCCGATGTAGTGTTCGGATTGGTTGTACGTCGGGGCAGCCGTGGACGGAGCCGCGTAGAAGGTCCAGCCGGTATTGCCGTTGGAGTCGGGCTTAGCATCGTAGGAGACGGTGAACTCGGTGGCGTCCAACAGCAGTGCGGCGCCATTGGTTTGCGTGACGCTCAGCCAGGAACCGCTGCCCAGTCGAGCGGCTTTGGTGCCGTTGTTGCCATCTTCAAGCTTGGCCGTTCCGTGGATTCCGGCAACTGCCAGATCGCTGGTGTAACCGGTTTCCTCATCGTCAAAGGTGAATTGCGCGATCGGATTCTTCTGCTGTGCCAGAGGAGTGTTGGGCGCGGTATGTTCGCCGTAAGCTGCGAGCACGGCGGTTTCCTCGTCGACGTTTAGACGGACGACGGTGCCATGGCGGAATCGCTGTCCGAAATTGGCTGAGGCCTTTGAGAATGTGCCCGACTTCTTCAGGGACGACAGTTTTGCGATGGTCCAGCCGGCGTAGCCTCCGTTGTCGCCCATCACAATCCACGCCCCATCAGTGCCTTGGTACACGGTCAAACCTTCGATGCGGGTGCTCAATCCTGATTCCGAGGTCTTGACGACTTTGTCTCCAGTAATTTTCGACGTGCCGTCGGCATTGACTTCGGAGTCGCGTTCAACTAGTCGGGTCCACTTCTGCGCTTCCAGAGAATCCGCGGTGTCGATCACCGTGTACCAATCCGATGTGGAGAAACGATAGTAGGATCCGTCATCGCCTTGCACGATTGTGGTGTCGATGATGTTATGCAGGTCGGCCGAGCTTTGATCGATCCAGATTTGAGGATTCTCAAACGTGGTGAAGTCCGAAGTGTATGCTTTGTACACTTTCAGCGCGGTATTGCCAGTAGTGGGATTGTCTCCGCCTGTTGACAGGTCGCGGCTTGACCAATACACCAGATATTTGCCCGCTTCGGCGTCCCAGATCGCTTCGGGAGCCCAAGCGTTGCCGACTTTGCCTTCCAAACCGGTTGATACCAGTTCAGGATCGGTCCAGATGACGAGATCCTTGGATTTGGCGACCACAAGATAGGTGCTGGCGTTGATCTGATTCCAAGAACCGCCCGAAGCGCTTCCTTCGGCGTGCAGATCGGTGCCGAGCATCACATACTTGTTGCCGTCCGCATCCGGCTCTTCCAAGCGAATCAGATGCGGATCGCGGATGCCTTTGGTGCCTTGCGTGGAAGACATGATTGCCTCACCATCGTTCAGCGCCTGCCATTTCAGGCCGTTTTTGCTGTATCCGTAATTGATTTTTTCATAGTCGGATGCGTTGAAGTACAGCCACAGATATCCGGCTTTCTTGGCAGCATCGTCATCTTTGGGATCATCCTTGCCGTCATCCGGCTTGAATACCGTCACGGTTGCCTCCACGGGCATGCGGGAGTCGTCTTGGGCGGTTCCCTTGACGGTGAAGGTGCCAGCCTTGGCGTACTGGTCCGCGTCGATGTCATCCCATTGCACGTCAGCATCCTGTTCGGAGCCGTCAACCATTGTCAGATGCACGGTTTCCGGCATCGTCGGAGCGGTCCCGGCGTTAGTGGACACGTCAACCGATGCCACCGACTTGACCGCGATGCTCGGCGCATAGGCTTCAAGCACGGTCTGATACTGGGCGCGGGTGACCGGAACCACGGTGCCGTGACGGGGCTTGCCACCATCGGAATTGACGGGGAAGTTCTCCTCGGGCATCTTGTCGCCGATTACCGTCCACTTCGAAGCGTCGGAAATGTCGGTGGTCGCCATGGGCACGTAATGGTTCGGACCTCCGTGATAGCTGGGCTGGTCGGCGAACAGATAGTATTGGTATCCGTTCACATCGCCTTCGTTGGCTTTGAACAGCGAGGGGCCTTCGCCTGCGGAGAAGGTGCCACCGTATCCGTTGGATTTGTCGTTGCCGATCGCGGTGCCGACTTCGCTCCACGAGCTGCCGGACAATGCCGTGCTGTAGTCTTTGACGCCGGCTTTTCCAATGGAATCGGTCAGGGTGTTGGACTTCTCCTGGCGCAAGGTCATCGACTTTTCATCCTTGTAGATGCGGTAGTAGGTGTCGCCTTCCTTCTGCACCGTCACATCAATGGAACCCGCTCCAGCTTGGCCTCTCCGATCCACGTCAATCCACGTCTTCGGTTTGGAGAACGTGATGAAATCAGGCGTCGTCACATACATCATGCGGTTGTAACTTGGCGAGGTACGAGTGCTCGAATCGTCATTGTCGTACAGATTCGAGGCCCAGTAGACCACATATTCGCCCAACTCATCATCCCAGTAGGCTTCCGGAGCCCACGTGTTGCCCGCGCTGTCGTCGCTGACCTTGATATGACGCTGGTTCGTCCAGTTCACCAGATCATTGGATTCCCAAACCTCGATATACAGCGAACCGTTGTACTGTGCCGCCGAGAAGCTGCCCTTCCTGCCGGAGATCTTCAGATCGGTGGCAAGCATGTAGAAGGTGTCGCCGTCATGCGAGCGCATGATGAATGGATCGCGCAATCCCTGTTCGCCTTCGGTGGAGGTGAACAGCGGAGTGCCTTCATTGAGCGTATTCCAGTCGAGCGCGTTGTTGCCCTTGGAAGCGGCGAGGCTTATCTTCTCGCCTCCCACGCCTTCGCCGGTGAAGAACGCCCAAATGTATGCCTCATCTTTGCTTTGGTCGGAAGGCATCGGCGAAACGGTGATCGGGAATTCCCGGTTTGCGGTGGCACCGTTGTTCGTCGCCGTCGCTTCCAATGTCACGTTGACGGAATCTTTGCCGGCAGCCGGCCGATTCACCGATACTTTGGCATTGTTCTCGTTATATCCTTCGGCGATAGAAGCGTTCGCACCGCCATCGTTCTTGACGGACCATGTAATGGCGGAGCCATTGTCACCGACCGTCGGCACCACGAAATTGCTACGAATATCGTCGGCGTCCAAGATATTCACGGCATCAAGATCGCTTTGGATCTTCTCATCGTCCGATATGATGTGCGGAACCGTAACCTTAAACGTCCGCAACTGATCGTCCGAGCCGTTGAGCTTGGCAGTCAAAGTTGCCACAGCATCGGCTTCACCGACTGCGGGGCGAGTAACTTGCGCGGTTCCATCTTCCGTGAACCGGATCGCGTTGTTATCGCTCGACCAAACGATCGGCACACCGTTGCTTTCCGTAATGACGGAGAAGTTTTCGGTTGCCTCTTGCGCAAGGCTGATGGCGTTGAACGCATCGGTCGCCGCAGCTAGGGAACTGTCGTAAATCTTGAAATTGTCGATCAGACCGGTAAAGTATTCCGCGCCCCAATTCGCTTTGCCGAGTTGCAGAATACCACCGTCTTTGCCGAGGATTTCTGTCAGATCATGGCTTTCTTTGGCCTCCACGCTGTTCACAAGTGTGCCGTTGACGTACATTGTGGTGGATTCGTCGGATACGACTACATCCACGTGCTTCCAGCCGACACTGGAAGCACCGCTGACATTGGCTCCCGTGCGACCGCCCGTGGTGTTGTTGTAGCGTTCGAATGTGATCTTGTCGGTTTTGTCAAGAAAGCCGATGTAATGCTCATAACCATAGGTTGGTTTCGCCGCATCGCGGGCCGCGTACAGCGTCCAGCCGCTGTTGCCGCTTGATGCGGGCTTCGAATCGTAGCTGATGGTAATGGCATGCTTGCCTTGAAGCACCGCACTACCATCCGCGGATGTCAGGCTCATCCAGAATCCGCTGGACAGGTTGGCTGCAGTAGTGCCGTCTTCGCCGGTTCCCGTGGCCGTCTGGCCATTAATCGAAGCGACGATATTTCCCGATTGGTAGGTTCCGGTTTGTCCTGCCGTAAGATCGTTGAAATTCAGATCTACAAGCAGGCTGCTTTCGTTCTTGTATTTGTCAAGCGCCGATGGCTCCGATGCCATCGTACTTGGCGCAACGAGCAGAACGGCAGTCATGGTTGCGGCGGCGACGATAGCGCCGGTCAACCGTTTGACGGTGAGATGTTTTCTCGTATTCATAAATATTCCTTGAAGAATTCAGCATTAGTGCATGCGATTCATGCATAACAAGGAGGATGAGAAACCGTCCGGAAAGGAGGTAAATAGAACTGGACGGTTTCTCTTACGGGGCTTCGTCTTGTTTTCACGCGGGATGGATGGAATACGTGGAAACGGAATAGGCGAAGCGTTCATGTGAAGTCAGCGAGCTGCCTTCCAGCGACGCAGAACAGCCAACGCACCACCGATGGCCAGGATTGCGGCGACCAGCGCTATGCCCTTGACATTGGCACCGGTATTCACCACAACCGCAGCCTTCTTCGCAGTCTTCTTGGTGGTGGTAGTACCGGGCTTAGTGGTCGGAGCCGGAGTCGGATCAGGATCCGGAGTCGGGTCCGGAGTCGGATCAGGATCAGGAGTCGGGTCCGGAGTCGGATCAGGATCCGGAGTCTGCTCGATTGCATCGTCAGACACGTTGACCAAGTTATCGGTGTACCCACCGTAGGCCGCCGTGATCTTGGAAACTTTGCCCAGCGCGCCTTCTGGAGCGGTGACTGTGGCGACGCCATCAGCATTGAGCTTGACGGTTTCGGTCCAGTCGCCAGCGGTGAAGACAACCGATCCGGCCACATTGCCGCCGTCCTTGGCGGTGACAGTGGCAGTCAGCGTGTCTCTACCGCGCTCCAGCTTGGTCGTGGAGTCAGTCGCATCCGGAGTGGTGGGGTTGGCGGTCGTCCAACGATGCATGTTCTCGGCGATGGCAGCAGGCACATTGACGAACGCACCGTGGCGGGTCGGGGTCGGCATGCCATTGGCATACACGTAGCCGCTCACACCCGCGTTCTGATCCTTCTGAGTATGCCATCCATCGGTCTGCGACAGTCGGTTGTTCCAATCGCAGCTCAGCAGAGCGGATTCGCTGGTCATGTACGGCTGGTATCCACCGGAATCAGCCATGATGACCATGGCATCCCCTGCTTCATTCTGATACTTGTCTCCAGCGTTGAGCTTGATAGCCTCCGGACCTTCGAACGGCAAGATGCGCTGGTCAAGCAGCTGCCAGCCGGTTTCCGGATCGGTATCGGGAGATGCCTCCTCGGTGGTGGCCGTCAGCACCTTCGAACGCTCAAGGAACGTGGACTTGCCGTTGGTGATGTAGCTTCCGGCAGCGCCGCTTTCCTCGTTCTTGGTGAAGCGGTAGTAGTAGTCGCCAACCTTGATGACCGTGGAGTCGATACGGGAATAGTTGGTATCCTGCCACATCACCGGTTCGGTGAAGGTCTTGAAGTCGCGGGTGATGCAGTACAGCAGCACGTTGTACGCGTAGCCGGTATTGGTGCTGGTCACCGCGGTGGAACGGGTGTCGTCGGTGTACATACGTGACGAGAAGAACACCACGTAAGCGCCGAGCGAATCATCCCAGTAGGCTTCCGGAGCCCACGTCATGCCCGCATTGTCGACATTGATTTTAATGCCGGTATCGCCGTCGGCCGCGTTGGTGCGAGTCCAGTTGACCATGTCCTTGGACTCCCACACTTCAACCTTGAGCGAACCATACTGCTGGTTCTGGCCCCATCCTTGTGCGGAAACCTTCAGATCGGTGGCGATCATGTAGTACTTGTCCCCGTCATGCGACTTGAGCACGTAAGGATCGCGCAGGCCCTTGGTATCGGCGTTAGATTCGATGACCGGATTGGAATTGTTGATTTCCTTGAAGGAGAAGAAGTTGTTGCCTTCCGTGGCAGACATGTACAGCGCTTCGCCCGTCTTACCATTCGTCTTGTCGGAATCCGACAGGAAGGTGACTGCGGCATAGGCTTCGTCAGGCACTTCGCGAGTCTTTTCCTTGACTATCACCGACACTTTGGCGGTTTTGGCGACACTGCCGTCAGCGTTGGCCGCGGTGGCGGTCAGCTCTACCGGCGCGGCATCGCCGTCACCGTATGCAGGGCGGGTCACAACGCCTGCACCCTTATACGGGTCAGCGGATCCGACCGACGGCGCCTGGTAATTTGTATCGGTTCCGGTGATCACATTTTCATTGGAAGACGTCCAAGTGATGGTGGATCCGTACTTCGAGCCGGTGGAAATCAGCGGCAGATTCTCGGTGGTTGCCTCGTTGACGGCAGAAATCGCGGAATCCAGATCGAATTGGACCACGGTCGCCGGATCCAACGGCTTGACGGTGACGTCAACGCTTGCGGAAACGCCGCCGGCCTTCGTAGTCGCCGTGATTGTGGTGGTTCCTTCTCCGACAGCCGTGACGGTGCCGTCGCTGCCGACGGTGGCGACGGAAGTCTTCGACGACTCCCATGTCACATCGGTGCTGATGGCGTTTTCAGGAGAAACCGTGGCCGTTAGCTTCGTAGCGCTGTTTTCAACCATGGTCAGTGCACCGTCAAGCACGCCATCGCCAACGATCGTCACGCTGCTTGGCAACGTGACGTCCGCACCTTGATAGATCTTGATGTCATCGATCGCGCCACTCCAATAAGCGTCGCCGCTATACAGGGATTTGCCGATGGTTGCGGCGGTGCTGCCCAGATCGGCCATGGTGATGCCGGTGTTTGCCTTGTATCCGACAAGTTCGCCGTCACGAAGCATGGTGAGGGTTTCGCCGTCGACGATCAGCTTGTAGTTGTGCCAGATATTGTCATTGTTAGACAGCGAAGTCTTAAATCCTTGCTCATTGTTCCACTTGTTATCGGAAATGACGAACTTCGTGGACTTGGTGCTCAGGTACCAGAACAGGTATTTCTGCTGGCTTCCACCCACAGAGAAGCTGAAATAGTTGCCGTCATCAGCATGACGTGATTTGGCAGCGAATTCCATGGTGAACGAGTTGCCCGCCTTGGCGAACAGCTCATCCGGGAACGAAGCATACTGGCCATTGCCTCGCAGAGACAACGCCTGGTTATTGTTCCTGTCGCCGAACGCTTCGACCTTCGCACCGCCGTTCATGGTCAGGTTGTACCCGTTGCCGGATGTGTCAGTCGCAGTTCCGTCGGAAAAATCATAGCTGGCAAGCAGGTTCAGACCGCTTGAAGCAGAGGGGGTTGCCGAACCGTTACCGGTTCCGGCGCCGTCTTCAGCGAATGCGACCGGCGCGAACGAAACCATCATCGGTACCGTGACCGCGATGGCAAGCCCACGTCTGAGAATATCGCGTAATCGTTGGCTATGTCGTTTCATGCACTCTCCTTGATTTACCACCGCCGCACACGGTTACGACATAGAGTGATAGCTAGCGCTCTGCTTATGCTTCATTACTGCATCACCGTTGTTCGTTCTGAGTCGGCGGCGCTGGTCCGTATTTATTGTTTTTCTTTTGCTTGTGGCCGCATGGCCGGACCGTCCATGTCCAACCACGAACCGCGACGCGCCCTACAACACTGTGAACGTTAACGGTCTATGTTCTATTCAAAGCTATGGTGACTTTCACCACAATCCCAGCCAGTAACAATTCAATAACAATTCCAGCCAGCAGCCCCTTTGCAACAAAGACGGCGGAAGCCGGACAATCCCCTTAAAAGAGCCTCATCAAGGATTTATAGACCCCCATACAAAGCCAAATAGCATTACAACACCCGCTGCAGCACTTGCTCCAAAGCACCCATAATACACCCTTTTCACAGCACCTACTGCTCGTTGGTTTCAGGGGCGGTGAGTTCGCGGATGTCGGCCTTTTCTGGCGCGATCATGTTTACGGGTTCGATGATTCTGCTCTGGTCGACGCGCTGCAGCTTGCGTGCGGTGACCAGCACGCGCGATTCCAGTGACGAGGCGAACGCATTGTAGGCACCGACCGTTTTGGTGATGGCGGACCCCAGCTTGGTGGCGCGATCGCCCAACACCGCGAACCGTTCATACAATTCGCGGGACAGGTCGAACAGCATTTTCGCGTCATCGGTCAGGCTTTGCTGCTGCCACGCGTATGCCACGGATTTCAGCACCGCCCATAGGGTAATCGGCGAGGTCAAAGCCACCTTGCGTGCAAACGCGTCATCCATCAGCGTCGGGTCAGTTTCCAAAGCCGCCTGCAGCAGGGATTCGTTGGGGATGAAGGCGATCACAAAATCGGGGGCATCGGCGAACGCGTTCCAATAGGCCTTGTCGCCCAAGGTCTTCACATGTTCACGCACTGCCTTGGCATGCGCATGCAGCAGCTCCGACTTTCGCGTCAGCTCCTCGGGCGTGGCGGTATCGGGAATCTCGCACGCCTTCTGGTAGTCGGTATACGGAGCCTTGGCATCGATTGGAATGGTTTTGCCGCCCGGCATATGGATGACCATATCCGGACGCTGCGTATGCCCATCCACGTCGGTGACGACCACCTGGGTGTCAAAATCCACATGTTCCAGCAGTCCCGCGGATTCCACGATGTTCCTCAGCTGCGCCTCACCCCACGCGCCGCGCACCTTGTTGTTGCGCAACGCCGACGACAAAGCGTTGGTTTCGCGGTCAAGACGGGCCTGCTGCTCGCCAAGCCCCTTGAGCTGCTCGCCAAGCGCACCCATCTCCCGTTTGCGCCCTTCTTCGATTTGCGAGACCTTCTGCTGCAAGGCGTCAAGATTCTTCTGCACGGGCGCGAGCGCAGACAATACCTTGCTTTGTTCCTGCAGTTTCCGCTCGTTTTCAGCCTGCTTGCGTTCCGCTTCGGCCGCGGCCCGCTCACGCTCTCGCTCCACTCGTTCCTGTTCGGCCCGTTGGGCTTGCGCGAGTTGCGATTTGAGATAGGTCAGCTGCTGGGCCAACCCTTCCGCCTGCGTGCGGTATTGGGTCACCGCCGTGGACAATTCGCTGATTTCCTGCCGATCAGCTTCGATCTGCGCTTTCGCCTCGTTAAGATCAGCGGTTTTCGCATCACGGGCCATTTCCTGCCCTTTGGAACGGCCCGCAAAAAAGCCGGCCGCGGCTCCAAGCGCGGCCACAACCACCAGAAGAATCACCACAAACACAGGATTGTCGAACATATGTTCTATATAACAGCATGACCAAGACATCTTGGAAGATCAAAGTTCGCAAGACATCCATGCCCAGCTGCATTATGCTTGGAGCCGAAAGCATGCTCACGAACATGCGGCAACGCGAGCACGCTGAATATTCGAGAGGCATTCAAGAGGCAATCCGGGGGTTCGGAAACACATGGGATTCGATTTGTTTATGACGGTGGCGGCGATTGTTGCGGCGGCCGTGGCCACTTGGGCCATCCTCAGGCTATTCCTAAGCGAAAACGATGACATAGCCCCCTCCCACCAACGCATCACCGATGACAAGCCCGCCAAGAATCACACCGAAAATCACACCGAAAATCACACCGAAAATCCAGACGAGGCAGCCGGCGCAACACACCGAAGCGACATCGCCAAGAGTCTCGCCATCGCAACCATACTGACCGCTCCCACATTCACCGTAACCATGCTGACATTCGGCGGCATCACACTTCCCCACTGGCTGACCAATCCATGGCTGCACGCCATCATCGCCACGCCGGTCATGTTCTACTGCGCCGCGCCGATGCACAATCGCGGTATCGCTGCCCTGAAAAGCCGCACGCCCAACGCGGATTCGCTGCTGTCGCTCGCCATGACCATCGTGTACGTCTACAGTCTGCTGGCGTGCGTGGTGTCGTGGATTTTCCCCGCGGGGTCACGCAATCAGTATTTCGCTTTCGCAAGCATGGTCGCCGTGCTATCGCTTGCGATTTCGCTGATCGCGCAACGCCCCATGGCAAAGAAAGCATCGGAAGGCGATATTCCGACCGCACAATCGCAAGAAAAGCAAGAAATACAATCTCAAGAAACGCAAGAAACACAGCAAAGCATGGATACGCTTATCCAAGCCAGCATCACATGTGAGATTCGCACGCGGGTAACGCAGATTACCGCGACCGTGACGATGGTCATCGCGGTGTGGACGTTCGCTTTGTGGCTGATTTTCGGGCTTCAGCCGAAGCTTGCGATTGCCGTGTTGATCGGTGCGACGGTTTTGACGGTCGCAGGCTTGGTTTTGCAGGCATACGACCGCCAACCGTCACGGTAAAACGGTTTTCGCAAAAGAAAATCGCGCAATCGCACGAAAAATGGGCGGACCCGCATGTGCGCAGTCCGCCCACCATCAACGGTTAGACCGTTTTCGTGACTCGGCCAATCAACAGTCAGTCAGGCCAAACCGATCAGCCGAATGACTCCGACCGTCACTTAGCCTCTGCCGAAAAATCGTCGTCAATCTGCCCCGGCGCCCACGAGGAAAGCTCCAAATGGTCGCCGCCGGTCTGATCCACAAGCACGGTGTCGCCGTCGTGCACTTCGCCGGCCAGCAGCATGCGCGCCAACTGGTCGCCGACTTCGGTTTGTACCAAACGACGCAGCGGGCGAGCGCCATACGCCGGGTCGTAACCGGTGTTGGCGAGCCAATCGCGCGCCGAATCGGTAACATCCAGCTTGTGCCTTGCATTACGGTTGAAGATGTCAATAAAGCCGGGGAAAAGGTCAATTCCGG
>OGWR01000233.1_pt1 | contig 50147 bp, 52 predicted proteins | sample 1576061 | NCBI WGS metagenome assembly OGWR01 (sample SAMEA3541511, study PRJEB24748) | human gut metagenome | biome: human gut; feature: human-associated habitat; material: faeces | place: China | collected 2012 | reverse complement strand
CAAACGGAACAGGTTTATGCCTTTTTTATTGGCTGAAATATTGAATTTTCAAGGTTCAACACACCACATCGGTGTGGGAAGTTTTAGTTAGTTATTGAAGATGAGAAGAAATTATGTGATATGATTGCGAAAAGTCTGCACATGGCAGGTTATGAGGTGGATATGTGTAATGATGGAGAGCGAGCACTGGATATGATCTATACGGAACTGTATGACCTGATTGTGCTTGATCTTAACCTGCCAGGGTTGGATGGGATGGAGATCCTTCGGGAACTTCGTAAAGAAAATGAAGAGACAAAAGTATTAATTGTGTCTGCAAGGAGTCAGATTGCAGATAAGGTTGAGGGATTGGATTCTGGTGCAAATGATTATATGGAAAAGCCATTTCACCTTCAGGAACTGGAAGCTCGCGTGAGAAGCCTGACAAGAAGAAAATTTGTACAGAAAAATATCTGCCTGGAGTGTGGAAAACTTCGATTTGATACGAGAGAAAGGGTTGCATATGCAGAAAACAACCCGGTTGTGTTAACGAGAAAAGAAAATGGAATTTTAGAATATCTCCTTTTAAATCAAGGAAGACCGGTCAGTCAGGAAGAACTGATTGAGCATGTTTGGGATTATTCTGTGGATAGTTTTAGCGCTTCAATCCGAGTGCATATGTCTTCTTTGAGAAAAAAACTGAAAGCAGGACTTGGATATGATCCAATCGTGAACAAAATCGGTGAGGGGTATAAGATATGGGGAGATGGCAAAGCATGAAAAAAATATCACTCCAGTGGGAATTAACACTTCTTACAACAGCGTTGATCACCATATTATGCGGATGCCTTACCTTTTTTTTATATAAAAACGGAGTCCATTATTTCGATACGCTTCAGGCGTCTATCACGGATCAGGGCATAGCGCCGGAAACGGTGTACATTGATATTCCGGATAATGAGTGGGATGACTTTGTGGCACAGTTTTCTATGGAGGTTTATAACTCCAAATCAGATTATAGAAGTAGAAGCCTTCTGATTACTGTTATTGTAGCGCTGTTTGGCGGTGCAGCGACGTATTTTATCAGTGGACGGGCATTGAAACCACTCAGGGAATTTTCGGAGACAGTGGAAAAAGTTCAGGCACAGAATCTGACAGATTATACAATCGAAGAGCATAAGATTGCAGAGCTGGACAGACTTCGTATATCTTACAATAAAATGCTCATGCGGCTTTCAGTATCATTTGAGACGCAGCGTCAGTTTACGGGAAATGCAGCACATGAGTTACGTACGCCACTGGCTTTAATCCAGGCACAACTGGATTTATACCATACAACAGAACATCCGGAGAGTACAACAGCGACAGAAGAGACAATTCAGATGGTAACGGAGCAGAATGAACGTCTTAGCAAGTTGGTCAGAACGCTTTTGGATATGAGCGAATTACAGACAGTAGCGCGAAATGACAGAATTGAAATCCATAGCCTGATTGAGGAAGTGTTGACAGATTTGGAACCGTTGGCACAGGAAAAGAAGGTTGAACTGATACGGAAGTCACAGGAAGTAAGGGAAAAGGCAGATGAAGTATTATTTTTGACAGGAAGTGATATTCTGATTTACAGGATGCTATATAATCTTGTGGAAAATGCTATTAAATATAATCGGAAAGATGGAACCGTTATGGTATCAGTACTAAGGGAGAAGAACGAAGTTGTCCTGACGGTTTCGGATACAGGAAATGGAATTGATGAAGCATTCAGGGAACAGATCTTTGAACCGTTCTTCCGGGTAGATAAGTCAAGAAGCCGGGAACTTGGAGGTGTGGGGCTTGGACTTGTGATGGTGCGAGAAGTTGTGCGGGTTCATGACGGGACGATTAAAGTTTATACAAATAAGCATTTGGGGACGACATTTGAAGTGAAAATGAGTATAGAGGCAGAAAAAACAGTATAGCCGTTGAAAACCAACGTGAATCACCATCCTCTTAATTGCTGAAAAATTTGAAGCGATGTCTTCCATGATAAATCCAGATATGAAGGCGGAACTGAATGTATCGGTAAAGGGCAGCATCGGCGCACTTGCAGGAACAAATGGACAGTGTGCGTTCCGGGTAGTATTATCCGGCGGAAGCGGTGAAACGGCATACCGCACCCAAAGCAGTGATCTGGTGATGATCATTACGGCAACCCCGTATATGAGCGATGAGAATGCACAGAATGTACTTACGCTGGAGCTTGCGGCAGACTGCTGGGTACAGAAAGACAGTCACTGGTACTGGTTTAAGACGGATGGTATTATGGCACACAGCGAGTGGGTGTCTTACATGGGCCACTGGTACTACTTAAATGCAGGCGGAGATATGATCACTGGCTGGCTGTTCTGGAATGAACACTGGTATTATCTGAAGCCGGATGGTATCATGGCTGCAGATGAGATGACCCAGAACGGCTATAAAATAGGACCGGATGGAACCTGGATTCAGTAAAAAAAGAAATAAGCAATAAGAATGGGCCTTTGCCTGGCATATGCCGGGTGAAGGCTCCTTTTGTATGGATACGGCACTTTTGTTGCATAAAGGCTGTCGTTGTTTTTATATTGTGCAGAGGTTTTGAGGGGAAATGCCGAAGCAAGTAATAAATGAATATGAAAAAATACCGGTCAGCCGCTTAGCAATATGCCAAATGCCTATCCGGTATTTTATATTGGATCAGATGCAAAGAGCTTACTTAATTTTACTAAGAGCTGCCTCATCTGCAACGATGGTCACATCGTTATGAAGCTGTAAGATGGATGCAGGAACTTGAGGTGTGATGGCACCATAGAGGACCTCTTTTAAAATATCTGCCTTATCCTCTCCGCTTACGACAACCAGGATCTTTTTGGCCTGCATGATGTTCTTAATACCCATGGTGTAAGCCTGTCTCGGGACATCATCTTCTGAAGCGAAGAAGCGCTTATTTGCCTCGATGGTGCTTTCGGTCAGATCCACACAGTGGGTTTCCTTTTCAAATGCAGCACCCGGCTCATTGAAACCGATATGGCCGTTGTGACCAAGGCCCAGAAGCTGCAGATCGATGCCACCCTGCTGCCGGATGATCTCGTTATAAGTATCACATGCCTTTTGGGAATCACTTTCCAGTCCGTCCGGAACAAAGGTACGGGACTTATCGATGTTTACATGATTGAATAGGTTGTAGTTCATAAAGTAACGATAGCTCTGGTCATTTTCCGGGCTTAATCCTTTGTATTCGTCCAGATTAATGCTTGTTACCTTGGAAAAGTCCAGATCTCCTTTGTTATACCATTCAATCAGCTGTTTATAAGTGCCGACTGGAGAGGAACCGGTTGCTAATCCGAGTACACAGTCCGGTTTCATAATAATCTGTGCGGAAATAATATTTGCAGCTTTTCTGCTCATGTCCTGGTAATTCTTTGCCTTATAGATAACCATTTTCTTAATCCCCTTTTCTTTAATTTATTTATTAATCGTTTGTAATTTAGTATATCCAGAAAGAAAAAAAATTCAATAGAAAATCGATCAAAAGAAACTAGTTTCACAGATTGAAAAATAGGCCATGCGTTTGTGCATATTGTTCAAAAAGAAAAATACATTTCTGGAGATAATAAGGTTTTGGACAAAAAACATGAAACTAGTTACAACAAACAGATAATATCTTGAAAATAGTTTTATAAAAGACTATACTACGGACATGAACAGAGGAGGACAGAATGATGAATCAAAAAGTAGAAAACTTGAAAGGAAAATTGATTGTATCATGTCAGGCGTTACCAGATGAACCGTTACATTCATCTTTTATTATGGGAAGAATGGCACTGGCGGCAAAAGTCGGCGGCGCAAGCGGAATCCGGGCGAATACGAAAGAAGATATTAAAGAAATTCAGTCTCAGGTGGATCTCCCAATTATCGGAATTGTAAAAAGAGATTATGCGGACAGCGAAATTTATATTACTCCGACAATGAAAGAGGTAGAAGAGCTGATGGAGGTCAAACCGGAAATTATTGCTATGGATGCAACGATTTCAAAAAGACCTGGAAATAAGAGTTTGGATGAATTTTTCCATGAAGTAAAGGAAAAATATCCGAATCAGCTTTGGATGGCCGATTGCTCGACTGTAGAAGAAGCCCTCCACGCTGATGAGTTAGGATTCGATTTTATTGGAACAACAATGGTTGGATACACTAAGCAGAGCAAGGGTGACAAGATCGAGGCAAATGATTTTGAAATTCTTAGAAAAATTGTAGATAAGGCAAAACACAGAGTGATTGCTGAGGGAAATATCAATACTCCTGAAAAAGCAAGACGTGTGATAGAACTTGGTGCTTACAGTGTGGTTGTTGGCTCTATCATTACAAGGCCTCAGCTGATTACAAAATCATTTGTTGAGGGTATGGAACGTTAAAAGGAACTATTGAAGTTTATATAAAGAAAGGAAGTATAATCATGAGAAATCTTGAAAAGTACAAAGGAGTCATTCCTGCATTTTATGCATGTTATGACAAAGAGGGAAATGTAAGCCCAGAAGGAGTGCAGGCACTGACAAGATACTTTGTAGAGAAAGGTGTAAAGGGAGTTTATGTAAATGGTTCTTCAGGAGAGTGCATTTATCAGAGCGTCGAGGATCGTAAGATCATTCTGGAAAATGTTATGAAGGCCGCAGAGGGTAAGCTTACTGTTATTGCGCATGTTGCATGCAATAATACAAAAGACAGCCAGGAATTGGCAAAGCATGCTGAGAGCTTAGGAGTAGATGCAATTGCAGCAATTCCTCCGATCTATTTCCACTTACCAGAATATGCTATTGCAAAGTACTGGAACGATATCAGTGCTGCAGCACCGCATACTGATTTTGTAATCTATAACATTCCGCAGCTTGCCGGTGTTGCTTTAACACAGAATCTTTTTGCAGAGATGAGAAAAAATCCGAATGTGATCGGTGTGAAAAACTCATCCATGCCAGTTCAGGATATTCAGATGTTCAAACAGGCAGCTGGCCCAGACTACATTATCTTTAATGGCCCGGATGAACAGTTTATGAGTGGCCGCGTGATTGGAGCGGAAGGCGCTATTGGAGGAACCTATGGAGCTATGCCGGAACTGTATCTGAAACTGGATGAATATGTAAAAGCCGGAGAAATGGAAAAAGCAAGAGAGATTCAGTATGCCTGCGATGCAATCATTTACAAAATGTGCTCCGCTCATGGAAATATGTATGCAGTCATTAAGGCAATTCTCAAAATCAATGAGGGCCTTGAACTTGGCGGAGTAAGAGAACCTCTTCCGGCATTAGTCGAAGCAGATATGGACATTGTAAAAGAAGCAGCACAGATGATATGCGACGCAAAGAAAAAATATTTATAAGAGGGTAAAACAATACCCGGCATATGGTGTGCCGGGTATTGTGTAAAAGAGAAGAGTACTGGGGAAATTAGGAGGAAAAAGTATGCAGGGATTTACTTATATCGATCTCATCATTTTGGTCGTGTATCTGGCAGCTGTATTGTTTGCGGGTCTTCATTTTGCCAAAAAGGAAATGAAGGGGAAAGAATATTTTAAAGGAGATGGAACCGTTCCGTGGTGGGTTACATCGGTATCTATCTTCGCAACATTGCTGAGCCCGATTTCATTTTTATCATTAGCAGGTAACTCTTATGCAGGTACCTGGATCATGTGGTTTGCACAGCTTGGTATGCTGCTTGCAATTCCACTTACAATTAAGTTTTTCCTTCCAGTTTACAGCAAACTGGATATTGATACAGCATATCATTATCTGGAATTGCGGTTTGGCAGCAAAGGGCTTCGTGTTCTGGGAGCAGTGATGTTTATCATTTACCAGATTGGCCGTATGTCTATTATTATGTATCTTCCATGTATGGTACTTGGAAGTCTGACTGGTATCAGCGTAAATCTCCTGATTATTATCATGGGCGTGATTGCAATCATCTACTCTTATACGGGTGGATTGAAATCTGTTCTTTGGACAGACTTTATTCAAGGTTCGGTTCTTTTGATTGGTGTAACATTTGCTCTGGTGTTCTTAATTGCACATATTGATGGTGGAATGGGAGCTATTTTCCAGGCATTTTCACTGGAACACAAATTCCTTGCTGTTGATCAGCCGATTTTTAATCCAAATATTTTTAAAGACAGCGTATTCATTTTGATTGTTGGTGCTGGTTTTAATACAATGGGATCTTATGTATCCAGCCAGGATATTGTGCAGCGTTTTACAACAACTACAGATACGAAGAAATTAAATAAAATGATGCTGACAAATGGTGCTTTATCCATTTTTATTGCAACTGTATTTTATTTGATCGGAACAGGTTTATTTGTATTTTACAAGCAGAATGCACTGCCGCCGGCAGCTGCACAGGACCAGATTTTCGCTTCTTATATTGCATTTGAACTGCCGGTTGGTGTGACTGGACTTTTGTTAGCAGCGATTTATGCAGCTGCGCAGTCAACTCTTTCTACAGGTCTTAATTCGGTTGCTTCCAGCTGGGCGCTGGATATTCAATCTAACCTTTCTAAAGAAGAACTTGGATTTGAGAAGGAAACAAAAATTGGTCAGAGAGTTTCTCTTGCTGTTGGTATTTTCTCCATCGTTGTTGCCATGGTGCTTGCAAATGGAGGTGTGAAATCCGCATACGAGTGGTTCAATGGTTTTATGGGCCTGGTACTCGGAATTCTTATCGGAACCTTTATTCTTGGAGCATTTACCAAAGTGGCTAACACATTTGGTGCAACTGCTGCATTTATTGCAGCATCAGCAGTGATGGTATATATTAAATATTTTGTTCCTGCTGGACAGGTAACGATTTGGAGCTATTCCATTATCTCAATTGCAGTTTCACTGGTAGTTGGAATTCCGGCAAGCATCATCTGGAGAAATATAAAAGGTGATAAATCAGAGCCGGCACCGAACACAACGATTTATAAAAACTAATAAGGAGTGTATGGAAATGATTTTTGGAAATATGGATCACGTAGAAGAATTTCCGTATCTTGAAAAGGGAATAAAAGAGTGCTTTGAATATGCAAAGACTCATGATCTTGCTTCTTTTGAAAAAGGAAGTCACGAGATTGATGGAGATCGCCTTTTTGTGAATATTGTGGAGTACACAACCACAACTCCGGAAGAAAGATTCTGGGAAGCACATAAAAAATATCTGGATGTCCATGTGATGCTTCGTGGAACTGAGCAGATTGATCTGAATTTCATTCAGAATATGAAATTGAATGAATTTGTAGAAAAAGATGATTTCCTTCCAATGGATGGAAATAAGAATTCTTCCGTAGTATTAACAGACGGTGATTTTTTGATCTGTTATCCAAATGATGGACACCGGACCGCGGTTCAGGCAGGCGATAAACCGGAGACAATCAAAAAAGCAATTTTTAAAGTGAGAATTTAAGATTTTAGCAGGCCATTTATTCTGCTGAAGAAGAGGGCAAACCAGAGGTTTGCCTTTTTCGCATAAATCATATTAAGCATAACTTGAGAATGCATTTGAAATTATATATAATAGATGAAAGTAGGATTACAAGATGAAAAGGTATATAAGTATTGATATCGGTGGAACTGCTATCAAATATGGAATTATTGGTGAAGATGCTAAGATTATGCTGAAAAAATCCATGCCGACAGAGGCTGGGAAAGGTGGACCGGCTATTCTTGATAAGGTCATCGGCATTGTTAACGAAATGCTTGTGTCGCACTCAGAAATTGCAGGAATATGCATATCTACTGCTGGAATGGTAGATACAGAGACTGGTTCTATATTCTATTCTGCACCGTTGATTCCAAACTATGCTGGTACACAATTCAAAAAAATATTGGAAGAAAAGTTTCAGATCCCATGTGAAGTTGAAAATGATGTAAATTGTGCTGGCCTTGCAGAATATAGAAATGGTGCTGCTAAAGGAAGTAAAGTTGCATTAGTTTTAACCATTGGAACTGGAATTGGTGGATGCATTCTGCTAGAAGGAAAAGTATTTCATGGTTTCAGCAACAGTGCATGTGAGGTTGGATATATGCACATGGATGATAGCGATTTTCAGACATTAGGAGCGGCAAGCATTTTAACAAAAAAAGTTGCTGAAAGAAAAAATGAAATAGAAGATAAATGGGACGGCTACCATATTTTTGAAGAGGCAAAAAAGGGAGATCAGATTTGCATACAGGCAATTGAAGAGATGACGGATACGCTCGGAAAAGGCATTGCAAATATCTGTTATGTGCTAAATCCAGAAGTTGTTGTTTTAGGTGGAGGAATTATGGCGCAGGAAACCTTTTTAAAAGATCGAATTAAAGGTGCCGTGAAAAAATATCTTGTATCCAGCATTGAGAAGCATACAAAAATTACATTTGCAGAAAATCAGAATGATGCTGGGATGTTGGGCGCATTTTATCATTTCTGTGGAATGCATTTAAAAGAATAGGAATGAGTTTATGGAATATTATGTGAAATCAGTTGTCCCGATTATTGAATCGAACTATGACAAGTTTACACCTGTTGAAAAACAAATTGCTAATTTTTTTATTCATAATCAGAAAAAAATGGATTTTTCAATAAAACATATTTCGGAACTGCTGTTTACATCAAAGGCGACACTGGTTCGTTTTGCGCAAAAATGTGGGTATCATGGATATAAAGAATTTATTTATCAATATGAAGAAACTTTAATTGAAAAACCAGAAAAGATTACTGATAACACTCGCATGGTATTGAATGCATATCAGGAACTACTGAATAAAGCGTATAGTCTTGTAGATGAAATACAGATTGGAAGAATCATGGGATATCTCAATAAGGCAGACCGAGTTTTGGTTTGTGGTTTGGGGAGCTCAGGGCTCTCGGCAAGAGAGATGGAAATACGTTTTATGAGAATTGGTGTTAATGTAGATTCGCTGCTGGATCCAGATATGATGCGCATGTCATCTGTGTTTCAGAATAAAAATAGCCTTGTGATAGGATTCAGCCTTAGTGGTGAGCGAGAGGAAGTCCTTTATTTACTTAGAGAGTCTAATCGTAAGGGAGCAAAAACAATTCTTTTTACAGAAAACAACAAATCGGAATTTGATGAATATTGTTCAGAAGTAGTGTTGCTGCCGTCATTAAAACATTTGAACCATGGCAATGTGATTTCACCACAATTTCCTATATTGGTCATGCTGGATATTATTTATGGCTATTATGTAGAACAAAATAAATATATCCGAGAGGGTATGCATGATAGTACTCTTCGTGCACTGGAAGAGGGAGAAAAAAGACGTAAGGAATTATATTAGGAGGATAAAAAAGATGATCATTGATAATGTGTATGTGTATACTGCCAATAAGATTTTTGTAAAAGGCGGTATTGTTTTGGACGGAGATAAAATTATGCGGGTTTATGAAGAAGAGGATGCTCCGAAGCTGACGGGGAATGTGATTGACGGTAAAGGAAATTATGCAATCCCGGGACTGATCGATCTGCATTTTCATGGATGTAAGGGAGATGATGTTTGCGATGGTGACAAAGAAGCTCTGGGACGGATTGCTGAATATGAGGCATCCGTAGGCGTTACCGCAATCTCTCCGGCTACCATGACTTTACCAGTAGAAGAGCTGGAACATGTCCTCGAAGTTGCCGCAGAATATAAGAAAGAAACAAATGATTTCCGGAAGGCAGATCTGGTTGGCATTAATATGGAAGGCCCGTTTATCAGCCATGTGAAAAAAGGTGCTCAGGATGAAAAAAATATTCTTCCTTGCAGTGTGGAAATCTGTGACCGGTTCTTGAAAGCATCCAATGGGCTTGTGAAATTTATCGGGCTGGCTCCGGAAGAGAGCAGTAATGCAATTGAATTCATTCAGGAAGTAAAAGACCGGGTGAATGTTTCCCTTGCACATACCAATGCTGATTATGAAACTGCGGCGACTGCATTTGCGGCCGGAGCCAATCATGCGGTTCATCTGTACAACGCAATGCCTGAATTTACGCACCGGAAGCCGGGCGTAGTAGGGGCAGTATTTGACAATAAGCATGTAATGGCAGAAATTATCTGCGATGGGATACACATCCACCCAGCAACGATCCGGGCAACATTCCGGATGATGGGAGCAGACCGTATGCTCTTGATCAGTGACAGCATTCGGGCAACGGGAATGCCGGATGGTCAGTATACTCTCGGCGGGCAGGATGTAAAAGTGGTTGGAAAGAGGGCTACGCTTGGAAATACTGACACAATTGCTGGATCCGCAACAAACCTGATGGATTGTATGAGAACTGCGGTGAAACAGATGGGATTGCCTTTAGAAGTAGCTGTAGGCTGTGCAACTATCAATCCAGCCAGAAGTCTGGATATCGACGATCAGTATGGATCTATTGAAGCAGGAAAGAAGGCACATGTGGTTCTATTGGATAAAGAACTTAACCTGACTGCTGTGATTAAGGATGGAGTAAGAATCTGTTAAATTTCAGGTGCGAATGATCCCAAATAAAAAGGGTGAAAATTCATGTTGGATTGAATTTTCGCCCTTTTTTATGTGGCAGGTAAAACTGGTATTTTAAGAAGGAAATCTGATGGACTGACGGAAGCGAATAAACAGGCAACAAGGCGAATCATTTATCATTCAACCGTCAGAATATCCCTTACAATTAGGCGTGGGATGGAAAAGATGTGAGGGGCCTTTCTATTGGAAGATATTCAAAGATGCTTAATAGGTAAGAATCAGCGGTTTGAAGTATTGCTGAGAAACCACTCGGGTGTATTGAAGTTGCAAGTATTAAGGTAATACATTTGTGGAGATACTCCTGTATATTTTTTAAAAACGCGGCTGAAATATAAGGGATCATCGAATCCCACCAGATGTGCAATATTTGAAATAGTCATGGTATTTGATAATAGAAAATCTTTGGCCTTTTCCATTCGTTGGTTATTTAAATATTGCATAGGAGACAATCCCATACGTTCTTTAAACATATGAGAAAAATAGCTTTCACTTAGTTTGCAGTAATTGGCCATAGAAGAAACAGACCATTTGTTTGCATATTTTGAGTTTAACTCGAGTAATAGTCTGTCAAATGAAAAATCATTATCAAAAGGTTTTGAAAGACTACTAAATGACCTGTGGATAGAACACAGAATAATATAAAAATTATGTAATACAATGTCTTGATATGACACTTTTTTAAGTTGCAATTCAGTGATAATTTCTTGAAAGAGCAATTTTAAATATAATCTTTCACCAATATAACAGGTTTTGATATCGTATGTGTTTAGAATATCCTCGCATTGATTGCCGGTGAAATGTATCCAATAGACTTCGGGTTTTTCATTTGCATAATAAGAGTAAAATTGTGGTATTCCAGGACGATATAAAACAATGTTTCCGGCAGATAATGTAGTCCATTCATTGTTTATATAAAAATGTCCGTTTCCACGATGGATATAGATGATTTGATAATCTAGTCTACCGTCTTTACGATTGCAGAAATAATCTTGCGTTTGAAAGATCTGTTTTCCACAGCAATTTACCATTAGAGGAACATCGTTATCACAATAGCCTGTTATTTTCCTCTCTTCTCTATAATGCCCGCTAATATTTATCATAAATTGTATTCATTCCCATCTTTTTAATTAACTACTATGAGAATAACACATAAAAGCAGAAAAATCCATGCCAAAAGCAATTATGTTGATTGCGGGAAAGTAATAATATAGCTACTATTGATTTATAAAGCAATGAATCCATAAAAGGAGAGAGTCTCATTGAAAAAACAGATTATTCTATTGATGACGGATACAACCAGAAAAGATATGGTGGGGTGTTATGGTAATAAAAAAATGATCACCCCCAATTTGGATGCGTTGGCACAAGAGGGAATCCGATATGAAAATGCGTATACTTGTCAACCTGTTTGTGGTCCGGCGCGAAGTGCAATTTTTACAGGTACATTTCCTCATACAAATGGCATGGTTACGAATGGGGTTCCACTGGGGGCAAATGTAAAAACGATTGGTCAGCGGTTAACAGATAACGGAATCAAATGTGGATATATAGGAAAATGGCATCTAGATGGTGGAGATTATTTTGGTTTAGGCTGTTGCCCAGCAGGATGGGATGTAGATTATTGGTATGATATGAGATGCTATCTAAATGAACTGAATGAAGAGCAACGTAGACGTTCCAGACAGCCAGAGGAATCTTATCAGCCAGATTTTTCTGAAGGTTTTACATATGCCCATAGATGCTCGGATCGAGCAATTAAATTTTTAGAGCAATATAAAGAGGAAGATTTTTTTCTTACGGTATCATATGACGAACCACATGGGCCATCGCTATGTCCGGCACCGTACAATACCATGTACAAGGACTTTAAATTTGAATCTTCTGCTAAATTTACGGATACCTTGGATAATAAGCCATTAATGCAGCGACTTTGGGCAGGGGACAGACTGACAGAGGACGAAAGTCAGATTAATCAGAGTTCTGATGGCTTGGCATTGTTTTTAGGATGCAACAGTTATGTGGATTATGAAATAGGAAGAGTTCTGAATGTGATTAAGGAAAAGCTGCCTAATGCCATGATTATTTATACCTCCGACCATGGGGATATGTTGGGAGCTCACAGATTGTTTTCTAAAAACGCAGCCATTTATGAAGAAGTTGTTAATATTCCGCTGATCATTAAAGGGGGGGAAAGGGGAAAGGTAGTTACAGCACCGGCATCTCATATTGATATTGCGCCGACAGTCATGGAGTATTTTGAACTGCCAATTCCGAAGCTGCTGGAAGGAAAGAGCATGCTTCCACAAATATACGATACAACATTAAAAATAAACAGCGAAGTCTATACAGAATTTACCAGATATGAGATAGACCACGATGGATTTGGAGGGCTTCAAATCATGAGGGGTGTTATTTCAGAAAACTATAAATTGGCAGTTAATTTACTTGATAAAGATGAATTTTACGATTTAAAAAAAGATCCTGATGAAATGGTAAATGAAATTGATAATCCGGAATACCTGGAAATTATCTGCAAATATCATAAAAAACTGGTTACACATATGAATGATACAAGAGATCTGTATCGAGGTTATCAGTGGTCACTTAGAGATTGGAATAAAGGATACATTCCAAGGTGGGATAATGAAGGGTTTACGCGACAGCGGGAAAATGAAGAATACGAACCACGTCAGCTTGACTATGATACAGGATTACCTATGAAAAAAGCAGTCAGAAGCAAGTATCTATATGAAATGGGGGAGAATAATGACAAAGGTAAAGTCTGAAATAAGATTGGAAACGAGGAATATTCGATTTAAACGACAATTAAAATTAAATGCCTGGTGTTGGTTGTTCATGTCATTAGCAGTTGGCTTTTATGTTTTGTTTCAAGGATATCCTATTATATGCAGCATTCAATACTCTTTGTTAGATTGGTCAGGCATGACATCTAATGCGACTTTTGTCGGTTTGCAAAATTATAAAGAACTGATGCATGATGACTTATTCTGGAATGCCTTTATAAACAGTTTTAAATATATGGTGATGATAGTTCCTTTGGAACTGGCGGTATCTTTGTTTCTTGCATATCTTTTAAATGATGAAAAAATGAAAGGCCGTGGATTATATCGTACAATGTATTTTGTCCCTGTAGTCACGACAGCCTCTGTAGTAGGAATTATCATGATATTTATTTTGGGAGTACAAGGACCAGTAAATCATCTTTTGATTTCCTTGCACATTCTGAAAAATCCAATAAATTTTCTTGGAAATGCAAAGTATGCGTTGCCTACGTTAGTGATTATTTCTCTTTGGAAGGACTGTGGTACCTATATGATCTATTGGTTGGCAGGATTGCAGGGAGTTTCCCAGGATGTATATGAAGCTGCGACTATTGACGGTGCAAACAGAAGTCAGACATTTTTACATATCGTATTGCCTCTGATCGCACCAACAGGAGGAATCATTGCAATCCTGTGTGCTATTAATTCATTAAAAGTGTTTGACATTGTTAAGACAATGACAGAGGGCGGACCTTATTATGCAACTGATGTGATTGCGACTTACGTCTACAGAACGGCGTTTTCAAGTGAGGTTGGAATGCCCAGACTTGGTTATGCAAGCGCAGCGGCTTTGTTTTTTGGAGGCGCAGTTATAATAGTCGGATTGCTTCTAAATGTTATTAAAGGCCATCTGCAAAAGAAGGCACAATAGGGGGTGAAGTAATTGAGCAAAGAAAAAAGAATTCATATTGTAAAATCAATTATTAAGCATGCTTTACTGCTCTGCGTGGGGTTTTTCTGGATATATCCGTTTTTGTGGATGATTTCTGCTTCGTTTAAAGGGCAGAATGAATTTTTCCAGAACCGCCTAGGATTGATTCCATTGGTACCAACAATTGATAATTTTATACGCATATGGCAAAAAGCAGATTTTGGAACCTACTTCATTAACACTATTATTGTAACTGTATTTTCGGTCATTATAGTTTTAATTATGACTATGACGGCTGGATACGCCATGGGACGTTACAAATTTGTTGGAAGAAATATTTGTATGGCGGTATTTTTGGGAAGCATTGCAATTCCACTGGTAAGTACAATCATTCCAACCTATGAAGTTGTCAAAGGGATGAATCTGGTAGGTACTAAGCTGGGATTGATCCTATCTCAGGCCGGTGGAGCACATGTTATCTTTCTGTTACTGTTCACCAGTTTTTTCCAATCCGTACCGAAAGAGTTGGAAGAGGCGTCTAAAATAGATGGATGTAATTATTTTCAGACGTTTTATTACATTATGATGAGGCTGTGTAAGCCTGTTGCAACGACAGTTGTTATTATGGAAACTATTTGGGCATGGAACGCTTTTATGCTTCCTTTAGTGTTGACACTGAATAACCCATCTTCCAGAACATTGGCAGTTGGCTTATATGCATTTAAAGGGGAAAACACGGTTGATTGGACAGGAATTGCAGCTGGCGGTTCGATTGCTGTAATACCGATCATTATATTATTCATTTTTATGCAAAAGCATTTTGTAGAGGGAATTGCTGGAGCTGTTAAGAGTTGATAAGAACAATCCACCAAATCACATATAAGAGAGGAGAATTAGGAATGAGATTAAAAAAAATGACAGTATCGTTGCTGGCTGCTGCAATGGCAGTGACAACATTGGCAGGATGTGGGGCAATGCCGTCAACCGGGAATGCGAATGGGAACGGCGCCAGTGAAAATACAGGTGTTGCATCAAAAGAGGAAGAGAAAACGGATGGACAGATAACGCTTCAAGTTGTAGATTGGAGTGATGGGTCTGCAGCACAGAGAGAAGAGTTTCATAAGAAATTTGAGGAAACACATCCTAATATTAAAATTGAATACACCATGCTTACGGTAGATCAGTTCAAGAATACTATCGTTACAATGATCAAATCAGGGGAAGGTCCTGACCTGTTTCCCATTCCGGTAGGTCTTACACTAGATACTGCAGTAGAAGAGGGCTGGTTTCAGCCGATTAATGACTATGTAACAGATGATTTTAGAGAAAAATTTGATCCGGCAGCTTTTGCAGAAGGAGTTACGGATATTGGGGATGAATGGTATACTGTTACCGAACAAATGCCGATAATTCAGTGCCTATTTTTCTACAATAAGAGCATCTTGGAGCAGGCAGGCGTAAATGAGATACCTAAAACTTATTCGGAGTTTAGAGAAGCTTGCAAAAAAGTGACCGAGATGGGGAATGGAAACATTTATGGCCTGATCGATGGGGGCAAGCAGATGAACCGCATGGATGTTATGGCAAGATCTCTGGCTGCTGCAGCTGGCGGTAAGGTGGCTGCAACGCAGAAGGTACTGACAGATAATGGAGTGGCACCTTACGATAGTAAGGAAATGAATGAAGCGCTTGGCCTTATTAAAGGATTGGTAGATGATGGAAGTATTCATCCGGATACCATTAACGTGAGTGCACCAGAAGCAAGAGAATTGTTTGCACAGGGACAAGCAGCATTTCTCTGCCAAGGAATGTGGTGTGTATCCCAGTGGGATGCAAATTATCCTGACCTCAAATATGGAGTTATGGCAGTTCCTGTTCCTGATGGGGTAACAAATACTTATGTTCAGGCGGGCGAATTGTCTCCTTGGATGGGCATCTATAAACAATCTAAACATCCCAAGGAAGCGGCTGAATATTTAATGGCATTATATGATGAACGGTATGGATACCAGCAGAGCAATGTAGAAAGCGGAAGTTTTGTTTCTTGTATTCCTGAAATCAACGAAAAATATATGACGAATGAACATATGAAGGAGTATTATACTATTGCTGAAGAAACATCTAGGGTAGTACCTACTTTAGTAAAAAGAGATGAAAAGGCAAATGATTTCTATGCAGAAGTAAAAGACGTGCAGCCTAGCTTAGGTGCAATTGTGCAAGGCATTATTTCCCAGAGTCTTACCGATTATAGTAGCGCATTAAAAACACTGGCAGATGATACAACTACAGAATGGAAACGCGCATCGGAGGCAGTAGGAATGGATTATAGTTCCTTGGAGTTTCCTAACTGGGATGTGACAAAAGACTACACAGATGCAGATTATGCAGCATTAAAGTGATTTAGAAAAAAGAAAATAAGGAAAATGATGCGATGATTTGAGGTTTATAAAATTCGCATCATTTTCTGCTGGTTATATATAAAAGTTAAAGTCTTAAAACTGTTGAGAGAGATTTATGGACGAAAAAAAGCGGAAAACAATATTATGGAAACTGTTCATATCTACGCTATATTTAAGTGCGTTTACTTTCGGTGGTGGATATGTCATTGTTACGCTGATGAAAAATAAATTTGTAGATGAATACCATTGGATAGAAGAAAATGAAATGCTTGATTTAGTGGCAATAGCACAATCCTCCCCCGGGGCCATTGCGGTAAACGGAGCAATCGTTGTAGGTTATAAACTGGCGGGTGTTGTGGGAATATTCATAACAATTCTGGGAACCATTCTGCCACCTTTTATTGTTTTGACAGTAGTATCTATATTTTATAATGCGTTTAAAAGCGATTGGTTGATCAGCCAGTTGCTTGAAGGAATGCAGGCAGGGGTGGGTGCAGTAATAGCATCTGTCACGGTGGATATGGCAGCACCAATTGTTAAAGAGAAGAACCATCTGTCTTTGATCATTATGTGTGTAGCATTTATTGCAGCATGCGTGTTTAGCGTAAATGTAGTGTATATTGTAATAGCATGTGGGGTAATTGGTGTAATACGCACACTTCTATTAAAAAGGAGAAGCGTAAAATGATGTATTTACAATTATTCTTGAGCTTTATTCAGGTCGGAATATTCAGTTTTGGCGGTGGATATGCAGCTATGCCGTTGATTCAGAGTCAGGTAGTTACTAACCATAGGTGGCTTACCATGTCAGAATTTACAGATCTTATTACAATATCGCAGATGACCCCCGGACCTATTGCAGTTAATTCGGCAACTTTTGTAGGACTCAAGATTGCAGGTGTACTCGGGGCAGTGGTCGCTACGTTTGGATGCATTTTGCCGTCCTGTATTATTGTAACCGTGTTAGCAAAATTGTATCTAAAGTATAGAAGCGTGGATATGATGCAGGAGGTATTGCATTCACTTCGCCCTGCAGTAGTAGCAATGATAGCGTCAGCGGGAATTTTGATTCTTATGACGGCTTTTTGGGGAAATGGTACGGTTACCTTTGTTAAAACAAAATGGGTTATGGTTTTAATTTTTATTATATGTGTAGCTTTATTGCGGAAAACAAGAATGAATCCTATTTGGGTCATGGTATTGGCAGGGATAATGAAAGTAATCCTATCGTTTGCATAAATTTTGATATGTTCACAGTGAATTGCCCATTTAATTTCTGATCCTTGCGGAAGAAATTCCATAATATCATAATGTCTAATAAAACTGTGGGACACACGGGGATAGCTCGCTTATGCTTTGCCCTATAGGGCAATCGAACGAAAAGCTCACACTTCAAGTGTTGGCTAAGTGGTGGGAGTATGTAACCCCCTATCATTTTGTGCATATTCTGTCTCATAAAAGATATGGAGTTTTCCCACGCATTTTTGTATAGTAGTTACAACGTATTGAAAAGGCAGGATGACAAAGACTATTATATGAAAAGAGGATTAAAATGGAAGAGAAGACATACCTGAAATGGCATAACAAAGTGGGGTACGGAAGCGGTGATATTGCAGGAAACTTAGTTTATGCGTTCCTGTCATCTTTTGTCATGATTTACCTGACAAATACAATTGGCTTAAATTCAGGAATCGTTGGCACATTAATTGCAGTATCCAAATTATTTGATGGTATAACGGATATTTTTTTTGGAACCATGATCGACCGGACAAAGAGCAAAATGGGTAAGGCAAGACCCTGGATGTTTTATGGTTTCTTTGGCTGTGCTATCACGCTCTACGGAGTTTTTGCGATCCCTACTAATATGGGTAAAACTGCGCAGTATGCCTGGTTCTTTATTTGCTATACCCTGTTAAACGCAGTATTCTATACGGCAAATAACATCGCATATGCAGCACTGACTTCTCTGGTAACAAAGAACAGTAAAGAACGAGTGCAGATGGGTTCTTTCCGTTTCATGTTTTCCTTTGGTACAAACCTTGCAATTCAGTCTATTACTGTAGGAGCAGTTGAGCTTCTTGGTAACGGTGCAACAGCATGGAGAATCATTGCGCTCATTTACTGTGTGATCGGTATCATCACCAATACGCTTGCTGTATTTTCCGTAAAAGAACTTCCGGAAGAAGAATTGAAATCTAATGGTTCTATGGGGATTGAGGATGATAAGCTTTCTTTCAAGCAGACTGTAAAGCTGCTGTTTGAGAACAAGTATTTTTCCATGATTTGTGTGATCTACATTCTGCAGCAGCTTCGTGCAGCAATGGTTAATGTGGGAATTTTCTTTATGACCTATGTTTTTTTAAATAAGAATTTATTTGGTGTGTTCTCCTGGGCTAACAATATCCCTCTGATCATTGCTCTGGCGATCACACCAATGCTGGTAGCAAAGACAAATGGAATGTACAAGCTGAACAAATACAGCTATGTATTTGCAAGCTTCTCCCGTCTGTTGGTAGTGTTTGCAGGTTATATGGGAAGTATCCCGTTGATGTTGTTATTTATCGCAATGACCTCCTTAGGTGAAGGTCCGTGGCAGGGAGATATGAGTGCTGTTATTGCACAGTGTTCCGAGTATACCTATTTAAAGAGCGGAAAACGTATTGATGGTTCCATGTTCTCATGCACTTCCATGGGTATAAAACTTGGCGGTGGTATCGGTATTGCTCTTTCCGGATGGCTGCTTGACATCAGTGGATATATCAATATGGACAACGCGGTTCAGCCGGCCAGCTGTATCAAAATGATGTATTTTATGTACCTCTGGCTGCCATTTATCTTTGATATCATCATTACGGTTATCCTTTCTTTCTTGAATGTGGAGGGTGCAAACCGCGAATTAATTGAAAATATGCAGGAATCATAAATCAATAGCCTCTAAAGTTTTCTTTAGGGGCTTATTTTAGAAAAGGAGAAGATAGAACATGAATGCAGATATGAAATGGTTGGATAATCCGGAAGTATTCCGGGTAAATCAGCTGGAAGCGCACAGCGATCATACTTATTATGAAAGCTATGAAGCACTGGAAAAGAAGGAAAATGCACTAATCCAGTCTTTAAATGGACAGTGGGAATTTGCTTTCAGTAAGAATGTTAAGAGCAGACCGGAAAACTTCTATGAAGAGGATTTTGATGCGAAAAACTTTGATAAGATTATGGTGCCGGGCCATATTGAACTGGCTGGATATGATAAGATCCGCTACATCAATACCATGTACCCATGGGAGGGAAAAGAATACCGCAGAGGCGCCTACAGTATGGAGAGCACCGGAGACGGAGCCGGAATGTTCAGCGAAGCTGAGTATAATCCGGTAGGTTCCTATATCAAACGCTTTGATCTGGATCCGGAGCTGTGTTCCAAGAGAGTCCGTATCTGCTTTGAAGGCGTGGAAGAGGCAATGTATCTGTGGCTGAACGGTCAGTTCGTAGGATATGCAGAGGACAGCTTTACTCCTTCCGAGTTTGATCTGACACCATTCATCCGGGAAAAGGGCAATGTACTGGCGGTACAGGTGCATAAGATGAGTACGGCAGCATTTCTGGAAGATCAGGATTTCTTCCGCTTTTTTGGAATTTTCAGAAATGTTACCCTGCGTGCGGTTCCTAAGATTCATCTGGAGGATGTGTGGTTCCGCCCGGAATTGTATAAGGATAATGCGAGCGGCAAATTATCCGTAAATCTGAAAGTATCCGCACCAGAGAACCGGAAGATCAATGCCCGGTTTGTGTTAAAGGATCAGGAAGGCAGTGTTGTGCTGGAAAAATCTGCTGCCCTGCAGGAGAAAAACGGAATCTACACTGAAGAAATTCAGACAGATGATGCGCAGGTAAAAGCCTGGGACAACCATCACCCGTATCTGTACCATGCATATGTGGAGCTGACGGATGAAAGCGGAAATCTGGCTGAAGTAGTACCGTATGACATCGGCTTTAGACGGATCGATGTGATCGACAAGGTGATCCATTTAAATGGGAAACGCCTGGTCCTGACCGGTGTGAACCGTCACGAGTGGAGCCCTAAAACAGGCCGCTGCATCAGTATGAACGAAATGAAGTCCGATATTGAATGCATCTTAAGAAATAATATCAATGCCGTGCGCACCTGCCATTATCCGGATCAGATCCCGTGGTATTATATGTGCGACGCAGCAGGAATCTATATGATGGCTGAAAACAACTTAGAAAGCCACGGAACCTTCCAGAAGCTTGGTGCGATCGAACCTTCCTGCAACGTGCCGGGATCAATCCCGCAGTGGAAAGAGGCTGTGGTAGACAGAGCCAGAAGCAACTTTGAAACGTTTAAAAACCATACCGCCATTTTATTCTGGTCCCTGGGAAATGAGTCTTATGCTGGGGATGATATCGAGGCCATGAACACCTATTATAAAGAGAAACAAGACGGCCGCCTGATCCATTATGAAAGCTCCTTCTATAACAGAGCTTATGAAGACACAATTTCCGATGTGGAAAGCCGTATGTATGCAAAGCCGTATGAGATCGAAGAATATTTGGACAATGATCCGAAGAAGCCTTACCTCTTATGTGAGTTCATGCATGACATGGGGAACTCCATGGGTGGACTTGGCACCTATATGCACCTGATTGATAAATATGACATGTACCATGGTGGATTTATCTGGGACTTTATTGATCAGGCACTTTATGTGAAGGATGAAGTTACGGGGAAAGAAGTGCTCCGCTATGGTGGAGACTTTGATGACAGACCTTCCGATTATGAATTTTCAGGAGATGGAATTGTATTTGCAAACCGTGTGGAGAAGCCGGCTATGCAGGAAGTGAGGTATTATTATGGCTTATACAGATAATGGGAAATTGAGAGTGGTCTATGGTGATTATGTGCTTGGTGTACACGGAAAAGGGTTCGACTATACGTTCTCTTATGCTCAGGGCGGTCTGGAGTCTATTGTAAAAAACGGCTATGAATGGCTGTACCGTTGCCCGAAGCCGACCTTCTGGAGAGCACTGACAGATAACGACCGAGGAAGCAAATTCCATATTAAAAGCGGCAGCTGGATGGCAGCAGATACGTTTATCGACTGTCAGAATGTCGAAGTCATCATGGACGGTGAAATGCAGAAGCAGTATGCTCCGGACAATAATATCTATGAGGGCGATGTATCTGCAGATGAGATCATTGTAAAATTCACCTATAAGACCATCAGCAATCCTTCCGCGACGGTTCTGGTAAGCTATACTGTGACCGGAAACGGAAAAATCAGGGTGGATGTAGAATACCACGGAGTAAAGGGTCTCCCGGAGCTTCCTGTGTTTGGCATGAGATTCATTATGCCGACACTTGCAGACAGCTACATGTATGAGGGCTTATCCGGAGAAACCTATCCGGACCGGAAAGCAGGCGCTGTAAAAGGGGTATATCAGGTGAGTGATTTAAGCCTTACCCCATACCTTGTTCCGCAGGATTGTGGAATGCATATGGATACGGACTGGCTGGAGGTTACGAGATATACGAGTCTTGATAACAACAGAAGGGATTATTCTTTGCAGATCTTAAAAATTGAAAAAACAGACGAGCCGTTTGCTTTTTCCTGCCTGCCATATACAGCAGAAGAGATTGAAAACGCAACACACTATGAAGAACTGCCGCCGGCAAGAAGGACTGTTCTGTGCGTTTGTGGCGCAGTAAGAGGTGTTGGTGGAATTGACAGCTGGGGAAGTGACGTGGAGGAAGCATACCGCATCAATGCAGAAAATGTTATTTCCTATTCCTTTGCCATCTGCTAAGCCTCCGCGCAACCGGAAAAATAACCATCGTGTGAAACGAAATGGAAACATCTGTGTATTGTATGGGGAATGAAAAATGAATCTGGAAGAACGTATAAAAGCAGGCATGCTGTTTTATGAATCCGGGCATGTAGATCTGGTCAATCAGGAGATAGAAGAACGCCTGGAAAATGAGCGGAAAGACTGCAAAGAATTGATGTTTGATTATAATCACTGCAGACCGGGAGATCAGGATCGGCGGCTAAAAATTTTAAAGGAACTGCTTGGTTCTTGTGGGGATCATGTGTATATCGAAGATGGGCTCCATATGTCTTACGGGAAGCATGTATATTTAGGTGATTATTTCTATGCAAATTTTAATCTGACAATCATTGATGATGGAGAGGTACACATTGGAGACCTGACAATGATCGGCCCCAATGTGACCATCTGCACAACTGGGCATTCGGTCGATCCACACTACAGGGAAATGGCAGCGCATTACTCCCTACCGATCTATATTGGTAAAAATGTGTGGATCGGCAGTAATGCTGCCATTTTGCCGGGTGTTTCCATTGGCGATAATACCGTGATCGGGGCCGGCAGTGTGGTAACAAGGGATATTCCGGCCAATGTAGTAGCAGTAGGAAATCCCTGCAGGATTTTAAGAGAAATCAGTGATCGGGATAAAGAGTATTATTTTCGGGATATGAAAGTAGATTTCCCGTATGCATCAGAAAAGAAAATGGATTAAGACAGAACCAGAAATGGCTTTCGGAAAACAAAAGGTGGATGGATTATGAGAACGAACAAGATCATTGAGGCAATCCATGAAGGACGGTTGGATGAACGATTAACTGAGATTTATGCGGATCCGTATATTATTCCGTATGAGAAAAAGCGTTATGAGCAGGCACTTTACCAAATGCCACGTTCGGTGCGGATGAAGTAGAGATATTCAGTGCACCGGGCAGAAGCGAGATCGGAGGAAACCATACAGAAGAAGATATCGACGGTGTCATTCACTTTGAAGCAAGTTCCAAGGTCGGGGAAAGCATGAAGGACCCGCTTAAGTATTACAGTAATAATTTATGCGGTACCGAGGTGCTTTTGGAGAGCATGGTGGCTCATGGAATTGACAAGATCGTCTTTTCGTCCACAGCGGCAACGTATGGAGAGCCTGAGAGCATTCCAATCCTGGAAACCGATCCGACTGTTCCGACCAACTGCTATGGCGAAACGAAGCTGTCCATGGAAAAAATGTTCCACTGGACCTCCATCGCACACAATTTAAGATATGTTTCCCTGCGCTACTTTAATGCCTGTGGCGCGCATCCGAATGGAAAAATTGGTGAGGCTCATAATCCTGAAACACATCTGATCCCGCTGATTCTTCAGGTACCGAACCACCAGAGAGAGTATATTTCCATTTTCGGTACGGATTATGATACAAAAGATGGCACCTGCGTAAGGGATTATATCCATGTCAATGACCTCGCTCAGGCACATATTCTGGCTATGAACTATCTGCGAAACGGCGGAAAGAGCGATATCTTTAACCTTGGAAACGGAGTCGGCTTTACTGTGAAAGAGGTTGTGGAAACTGCCAGAGAAGTAACCGGACATCCGATCCCTGCAAAGGAAGAAGCACGAAGAGCAGGAGATCCATCAACTCTGATTGCTTCCAGTGGAAGAGCAAAAGGTATCCTGGGATGGAAACCGCAGTATGCAGATCTGAGAGTAATCATTGAAACAGCCTGGAAATGGCATCAGGCCCATCCACATGGGTACAAAGCTGATTAAAGGGGGAAGATTGCTATGATCGATACACAGATCAATGAACTTGTGGCTTATGGCTTAAAATGTGGTCTGGTATCAAAGGATGATCAGATTTTTGTGACAAATCAGTTATTAGACCTCTTTCGTCTTGCGGAGTTTCATGAAGAAGAAATCCTGAAAAGCCGGCCATTAGCTGAAATTCTGGAAGATATGGTCTCTTATGCTCATCAGCAGGGAATTCTAGAAGAAGATACCATCGCTTGGAAAGATCTATTTGATACCAGGATCATGGGGCTGTTAACTCCGCTGCCGTCTGTTGTCAGATCCAGGTTTCAAAGCCTTTACCAGGAAGACAGAAAAAAGGCCACAGATTATTTCTATAAATTGAGCCAGGATACAAATTATATCCGTACAGACCGCATCGCAAAAGATGAAAAATGGGTAACGGATACCGAGTATGGTCCGATAGATATTACCATTAACCTGTCTAAGCCGGAAAAAGATCCGAGAGACATTGCCCGGGCCGGCGCAGTAAAAAGTACCGGATATCCAAGCTGCCTCTTATGCAAAGAGAACGAAGGGTTTGCAGGAAATCTTTCTCATCCGGCAAGGCAGAACCACCGGGTGATCCCGATCAAACTGGGCGCAGAACAGTATTTCCTACAGTATTCTCCGTATGTTTACTACAATGAACACTGCATCATTTTCAATGAAGCGCACCGGCCAATGAAGATTGACCAGGCTGTATTTAGAAAACTATTGGAATTTGTAAAGTTGTTTCCGCACTATACGGCCGGCTCCAACGCGGACCTTCCGATTGTCGGCGGTTCCATTTTAAGCCATGATCATTTTCAGGGTGGCGGCTATGTCTTTGCAATGGCCAAGGCACCTTATGAGAGTGAATTTGTCATTCCGGGCTATGAGGATCTGACAGCCGGTATCGTGAGATGGCCCATGTCTGTTATCCGATTAAGAGGAACCGATACAGAAAGGATTACTCTGGCAGCAGATCATATCCTTACTGCATGGCGCAGATATACCGATAAGGAAGCTTTCATTTTTAGTGAAACAGACGGAACACCGCACAATACGATTACTCCGATCGCAAGAATGCATGGAAATCTGTATGAACTGGATCTGGTACTTCGAAACAATGTTACAACGGATGAGTGCCCGTGGGGTGTATATCATCCGTCTGCAGACCTTCACCATATAAAGAAGGAAAACATCGGCCTGATCGAAGTAATGGGACTGGCTGTTTTGCCGGCGCGGCTGAAAAAGGAAATGGCGCTTTTGGAACAATATATCCTTGAAAAGCAGGATGTCCGCAGCAATCCGCAGATCGAAAAGCATGCAGACTGGGTGGATTCCTGGCTTGGATCCTATGAAATAACAGAGGATAACATCCATGCCATTCTGCAGAAAGAAATTGGAAAAGTGTTTGTCCAGGTTTTGGAATGCGCCGGTGTATATAAGAATACAAAAAAGGGAAGAATTGATTTCGGACGGTTTATCGAAACTTTGTAAAAGCCGATACGAACTGACCGGTCAGCAGGTGGTTTAAATTTTATATTTTTTACAAAACCTTCCACTTTTCAAAAAATTCAAAATTACTGTTGACAAACAATATGTTTTACGATATAATCATCTACGTTGCTTGAGAAAATAGCAACGCAGAGATGCAGAAGTGGCGGAATTGGCAGACGCGCACGGTTCAGGTCCGTGTGGTAGTAATACCTTGAGGGTTCGACTCCCTTCTTCTGCAGGAGATGAGCAGGAGGTCAGGAAACTGGCTTCCTGTTTTTGCTTTCCGGATATTTTGGAGAAGATAAACGGAAAACTATTATTTGGAATAATAAAGAAAGGTGGGGGGACAGCAGATGCTGGAACTAAAACATCTCTCCTTTGAAGTAAATGATGACAAGGGAGAAAAAGGAATCATCAAAGATATCAGCCTGAAGGTGAATGATGGCAAATTTGTGGTCATTACAGGACCAAACGGAGGTGGAAAATCCACCACAGCAAAGCTGATCATGGGGATCGAACGCCCGACCGGCGGTCAGATTTTCTTTGACGGAGAAGATATTACAGAGAAGAACATTACGGAAAGAGCAAGGATGGGCATCAGTTTTGCTTTCCAGCAGCCAGTCCGTTTTAAAGGTGTTCAGGTATTGGATCTTCTGCGTCTGGCATCAGGAAAGAAGCTGTCAGCAGCGCAGGCCTGTCAGTATTTGTCCGAGGTAGGACTTTGTGCAAAAGATTATATCAACCGTGAGATTAACGCAAGTCTTTCCGGTGGTGAATTAAAGAGAATTGAGATCGCTACTGTTATTGCAAGAAATGCAAAGCTTTCTGTTTTTGACGAACCGGAAGCGGGGATCGATCTTTGGAGCTTCCAGAACCTGATCCAGGTATTTGAGCGTATGAGAAAGAATAATAATGGCTCCATTCTCATTATTTCCCATCAGGAGCGTATTTTAAATATTGCAGATGAGATCGTTGTGATCGCAGATGGCAAGATCGTAAAACAGGGAACCAGAGAAGAGATCATGCCTGAAATTATGGGAACCGCAGCAGCAGTAGGCGTTTGTTCCGGTTTTACGGGAAATGACGGAAAGGAGGATCAGGAATGATGGATCAGATCCAGGAGAGACTTCTTGCAGAAGTAGCTGACCTTCACGGAGTGCCGGAAGGTGCTTACAATATCCGTGCTAACGGGAAAATGGCTGGAAGAAGTACCACAGCCAACATTGATATTACAACTAAAACAGATAAACCGGGAATTGATATTAAGATCAAGCCGGGAACAAAGCATGAAAGTGTCCATATTCCGGTAGTGGTAAGTGCCAGCGGATTAAAAGAAATGGTTTACAATGATTTCTACATTGGCGAAGACTCTGATGTAGTGATCGTAGCAGGCTGTGGTATCCACAACTGCGGCGATCAGGACTCTGAGCATGACGGCATCCACAGATTTTTCATTGGAAAGAATGCGAAAGTTAAATACGTAGAAAAGCATTACGGTGAAGGTGACGGTACAGGAAAACGTGTTCTGAATCCGGGAACAGAAGTATATATGGAAGAAAACAGCCAGATGGAAATGGAGATGGTCCAGATCAAGGGTGTTGACTCTACCATCCGGACCAATACAGCGAAACTGGCAGCAGGTGCCAGACTGGTAGTAAGAGAGCGTCTTCTCACTCATGGGGCCCAGGTGGCTGAAAGTATCTATGAGGTAGAGTTAAATGGTGAAGGCTCCAGTGCTGATGTAGTATCCCGTTCCGTTGCTAAGGGAACCTCCAAACAGACTTTCCGTGCCAGCATTGCAGGAAATGCAAAGTGCAGCGGTCATACAGAATGTGACGCCATTATCATGGACGATGCAAAGATCCTGGCAGTTCCGGGACTGGAAGCAAACGACGTAGATGCAGCTTTGATCCATGAGGCAGCTATCGGAAAGATTGCCGGTGAGCAGCTGATCAAACTGATGACATTGGGACTGACTGAGGAAGAGGCAGAGAATCAGATCATTAATGGATTTTTGAAGTAAGACAGATCTGAAAATGTCATATTAACTATGTTTTGATGCATAAGTATTAGGGAAAGGGCGTAAGAAAGCAGGAAAATATAACAGATATGGCAATTGCAGCCAATACAGACCAGAAGAGGGAAAACCTTTTAAATCTGTCTTTAAGTGTATCAGAAGAAGAGAGGATGCGTTCTGAAAGTCTGGAAACCGGCTTTGACCGTGAAGAACGGACCTGGGAGCTGATTGTTAAGTATTTTGGTGATCTTAGTGGATTGCGGGAACGGGGCATCCAGGTACGGGAATTGTTAAGTGGTTATGGTATACTGAAGGTGCCGGAATATCTGGTGGACTTTGTTACAAACTTACCGGAAATTGAATATATAGAAAAACCTAAGAGGCTGTTCTTTGCTGTAAATCAGGCAAGAGCGGCCTCTTGTTTATTGGACGTGCAGCAAGGGATTGGTGGAGAAAATGCAAATTCAGACCCTTTAGAAAATATATTTGGTATGGACGGGGGCACTGTGACGGAAAGAGTATCAGCAGAGACTAAGCTGCCAACGGATCTGACTGGAAAAGGCGTTCTCATTGCTATTATCGATTCCGGTATTGATTACCTTCATCCGGATTTTCAAAATCCAGACGGCACCAGCCGCATCCTGTATCTATGGGATCAGGGCCGGGATATTGTATACACGAAAGAGGAGATAAATGAGGCTCTGTCAGCATACCGGGAAGGTTCTGGGGGGCGAAACAGGGCTGCGGCACTGCAGATTGTTCCTTCTGCGGATACAAGTGGCCATGGAACGGCAGTAGCTGCTATTGCAGCAGGAAATGGCAGAGGAAGCAGCGGGCTATACCGTGGTGTAGCCTGTGAAAGTGAGCTGATGGTGGTAAAACTGGGTATCCCTCTTGCAGATAATTTTCCCAGAACTACCCAGTTAATGGAAGCAGTAGATTTCGTTCTTCGCACAGCCAGACAGCTGGGACGGCCGGTGGCAGTAAATTTAAGCTTTGGAAATACATACGGTTCTCACGACGGAACCAGTCTTTTAGAAACCTTTTTAGATGATATGACAGGATATGGCAGAAATGTGATCGTAGCGGGGACCGGAAATGAGGGAGCCGGAGCAGGTCATACAGGCGGTCTGCTGGAAATGGGAAGAGAGCAGGTCATAGAGCTGTCTGTATCAGCCTTTGAAAATAGTTTTGGGGTGCAGTTGTGGAAATCCTATGCAGATATATTTTCTATTTCCCTAAGATCGCCTTCAGGTGCTATTATGGGAACTTTACAGGAAAATCTGGAGAAACAGCGTTTTAGAAGTGAAAATACAGAGATCCTGAGTTATTATGGAAAACCTTCTCCTTACAGCATGGCGCAGGAGGTATATTTTGATTTTATACCAGCAGGAGATTATATAGACAGCGGCATCTGGCAGTTTATCCTGACACCGGAAAGGATCATTACCGGTCAGTTTGATTTATGGCTTCCTTCCAAAGCTGCATTAAATAATGATACCCGCTTTTTAAAAAGTACCCCGGAAACTACACTGACTATTCCCTCTACAGCCAGAAAAATTATTTCTGCAGGCGCCTATGACTTTCGCACAAGAGCTTATGCTGACTTCTCAGGCCGTGGTTTTACCCGGCAGACCAATCAGGTAAAACCAGATCTGGTGGCTCCGGGGGTGAATATTATCACAGCCGGAAACAGGGGCGGCTACGAAGCTGTTACAGGAACATCTTTCGCAGCGCCCTTTGTTACCGGAGCGGCAGCCCTTTTGATGCAATGGGGGATCATCAACGGAAACGATCCGTTTCTATACGGTGAAAAAGTAAAAGCCTGCCTCATCCGCGGTGCCAGACATTTACCGGGATATGATATCTGGCCAAATGCGCGGGTGGGGTATGGCAGTTTATGTGTATCGGAAAGCCTTCCTTTGCGGAGTGGGGGAGAGGGCTAACGATTATCGATCTTTTCCGGATACATATCGTGGTGTGTCAGCCGGTCAAAAGCTACTTTTTCCCATAATGTATCTTTTTTTCCATAGTTACAGTAGGGATCAATGGATATACCGCCGCGAGGGGTGAATTTTCCCCAGACTTCAATATATTTTGGGTCCATCAGGCGGATCAGGTCTTTCATAATAATATTGACACAATCTTCATGAAAGTCACCATGATTGCGGAAACTGAACAGATACAATTTCAAGGATTTACTCTCCACCATGCGTTCACCGGGAACGTATGAAATATAGATCGTGGCAAAATCAGGCTGTCCGGTTTTTGGACAAAGGCTGGTAAATTCAGGACAGTTAAACTTTACAAAATAATCATTTTCTGGGTGTTTATTGGGAAAAGTTTCCAGGACTTCCGGAGCATAGTCTGCCCTGTATACATTGGTTTGGTTTCCCAAAAGGCTGACGCCTTCCAGTTCTTTTTCGTTTCTTCCAGTCATTTTCATATCCCCCTATGCGTTGCTTATAGAATGTTTTGGGTAAAATACCTGTTCAAGTGCCTTGGACAGTGCTACGCCGCATACAGCAGGTACTGTTTGCCCGATACACAGGCTAAGTGCCAGTGCCCCATAAGGCATGTGGACCATAGGTGACAGCCATAGTGCGACACCAAGGCCCGGTACAAGCGTGATCGGGAAAAAGATCATAAAACGCGGCAGGTGGAATTTTTTGATCAGCATGACAATACCAGATGTTACAATGCCGACGATAAAACCTCCGACCATGTCAATGATGCCGAAACCTCCAAGCATATTTGCGATGAAATTAGCGAGACCAAGCGGGATAACCAGGAACGGAAAAAGATAAGAAAGGGCATATAAAGAAGTTACAATACGGATCTGATAAGCCCCGAAAGAAAAACTTTGTGTCATAAATAAAATAACAACATAAAGCGCGATCACAATGCCGGAAGTTGTAAGTTTCCGGACGTTAGTAAAAGTTTGATTTTCCATGTTTGTTCACCTCCAAAATATAATCACAACAACAATTGATCATAGTTAATATTTGTTGTCCCTAGTTTTATTTTGTGACAGGATGGTCTCGAACTGTCAATCGTATCTGGAAGTTACAGACCTGAGTAGTATAGAACAAAATGGAGATGAAAGCAAGGAGTTTTTTAATTATCTTCCGGATGAGTATGTGATGAGTATGTGATAAGCATGTGCCATATTTGATGACTGTGGAAGAGCTGGCTTTTGCAGATGAAGCGTGAAGCAGGGGAAATGTATTTTAATAAAAACATGGAAAATAATGGTTTCTTAACATTTTCTTTATGATATAATGGCCGGGGAAGAAAAACAAGCGGCTGCGCAGCAGACATTTGTTTTTCTTGGGTCATTAACGAACGAGCCGCCTGCGTCAGCAGGCAGTGGAGCGCGAAAGCGCGGGGATCGTGAGTATGAAATAATAAAAAAGCAGAAACAAAGGAAAATGAAAGGACGAAGGTAAAATGAGCAACTTAAAACCCATGTTATTAACAGCCTTAAAGTCCTATGACAAATCCCAGTTTGTAAAAGACGTGACAGCAGGTATTATCGTAGCGATCATCGCGCTTCCTCTGTCTATCGCTCTGGCACTGGCATCTGGCGTAGGTCCTGAGGCAGGTATTTTTACGGCTATCGTAGCTGGTTTCGTTATCTCCGCATTAGGCGGCAGCAGCGTACAGATCGCCGGACCGACAGCAGCATTTGCTACCATTGTAGCAGGTATCGTAGCAAGAGACGGAATGGACGGTCTTGTGATCGCAACGGTTCTTGCAGGTGTATTCCTGATCTTGATGGGCATCTGCCGTTTCGGAAGCCTGATCAAATTTATTCCGTACACCATTACAACCGGTTTTACATCCGGTATCGCTGTTACCATTGTCATCGGACAGTTAAAGGACTTTTTTGGTGTGACCTATCCGGAAGGTGTCCGTCCGATCGAGACCATGGAAAAGCTGGCAGCATTTCTGGAAAATATTGGAACTGTTAATCCTGCGGCACTGATCGTAGGAGCTGTAAGTCTGGCGATCCTGATTATTTCTCCTTATATCTTTAAGAAGATCCCAGGTTCCCTGATCGCGGTTATCGTTGGTATTCTTATGGTAAAATTCCTGCCTTTAAAGGTTTCTACCATTGGAAATCTGTACACTATCAGCAATGCACTGCCATCTTTCCACCTGCCGACAGTGAACTTTGAGATCGTGCAGGCGGCTATTCCAAATGCGTTTACCATTGCTATCCTGGCAGCTATTGAGTCCCTGCTTTCCTGTGTGGTTGCAGACGGCATGATCAATGGAAAACACCGTTCTGATATGGAATTAGTAGCGCAGGGCGCAGGAAACATTGCTTCTGCATTATTTGGCGGTATTCCGGCTACAGGCGCCATTGCACGTACAGCAGCAAACATTAAAAACGGCGGCCGTACACCAGTTGCTGGTATGGTCCACTCTATTACCCTGGTGATCGTACTGGTTGTGCTGATGCCATATGCAGGTATGATCCCAATGCCTACCATTGCAGCGATCCTGTTTATCGTAGCTTATAATATGTGCCAGTGGCGTACCTTCTTACAGTTAGTAAAAACAGCTCCAAAGAGCGATATCCTGGTTCTGGTAGTAACTTTTGTACTGACTGTATTATTTGACCTGGTCGTGGCTATTGAAATAGGTATGATCCTTGCATGTCTGCTGTTCATCAAAAGAATGAGCGAAGAGACAAAGGCAGAAAGCTGGGTATATACAGATGATGATACTGTAGCTGTTAATGAAAACCTGCGCAAGCTTCCGGCTGAGATCCGTGTTTACGAAGTAAGCGGCCCTCTGTTCTTTGGCGCTTCTGATGCCATTGAGCACATTGTAGTGGAAGAGAGCGCAAAGTGCCTGGTACTGCGTATGAGAGCCGTTCCTGCACTGGACAGCACAGCAATGAATGCCCTGACTGCACTTACAAAGACCTGCGAAAGCAAGGGCGTGACCATTGTATTCTCCCATGTAAATGAGCAGCCTATGAAGGTAATGAAAAAGGCTGGATTTGTTGCTCTTGCAGGTGAAGAGAATTTCTGCCCGAATATCACTGCTGCACTGGAAAGAGCAGAAGAGATCATTAAATAAAGCAGTACATAACAGAAAAATACATAAAAAAAGAAAAAGCCGGAAGGCTGTTGTGATCAGATGTCACAGCAGCTTTCTGGCTTTTATAATAAGTGGAATGACCATTAAGATCCATACGATAGGTTCGGCCATAATAATGCCCCAGTACTGGAAGATGCGGGCAAGGAGGAAAGCACAGATCACTTTTCCTATGAGTTCGATCATACTGGAAAATACAGGAGTAATGTGGTCGCCCATTCCCTGAAGCCCGTTTCTTAAAATGGAAATGGCAGCAGGAGCAAAATAAAAGAGAGTGTCCGTTTTTAAATACCAGGTTGCATTAGACAGGACAGCCGGATTTTTAGATCCTGTTACCAGCCATATAAGCCATGGGGCAACTGTGTAGCTTAAAAGGATCATTCCAAGGGACCAGATCCAGGTAAGGATCAGAGCCTGGCAGATACCTGTGCGGATCCGGTCTTTACGTCCTGCTCCCATATTCTGCCCGCAGTAGGTTGCCATGGTAACGCCCATAACAGAGAATGGAAGCATGAAAAATTCCGTGATCTTGCGGGCGGCTGTGTGTGCAACGATAATATCCTGACCAAAGGTATTGATGGCACATTGAAGGGATAAGGTTCCGAAAAACACCAGAGACATCATGGCTGCCATGGAAAGGCCGGAGGTATATAAAGCTTTTATTTCCCGCAGTTTAAGTTTAAAATCATCTGGTTTAAATCGGAAAACAGGATATCTCTTAAACATGTAGACCAGACTTATGATGGCGGAAAGTGACTGGGACAATACGGTGGCCCAGGCAGCGCCTGCAACACCAAAACCAAACTTTAAAATGAAAAGCAGGTCCAGGGCTACATTTAGTGCTGCTGCAAACAGAAGGAATAAAAGGGGCGCAGTGGTATCGCCCACAGCCCGCAGGATAGATGCGCAGCCATTATAAAGCATAGTGGCTAAAAGTCCTAAAAGAACAGCACGTATGTAGGCGGTGGACTGGCCCATTAATGCTTCAGGTACATTAAGCAGTCGTAAAATAAAGGGAAGACTGCTTACGCAGATGAAGGTAAGAAGCACAGATGTGATGCATCCTAACAGCAGACATCCGGCGCCATATCGGGTTACGCCTTTTTTATCCCCGGCACCAAACTGGCGGGCAATGAGAAGGGCAAAACCATTGGTAAGTCCGGACAGAAATCCGATAAATAAAGTGCTGATAGAAGTAGTAGCTCCTACAGCCGCCAGAGCAGCTTCGCCTAAGGTACTGCCTACCACGCGGGTGTCAGCCAGACTGTAACACAACTGGAAAATATTTCCAAGAGCCACAGGAATGGCAAAGGAGATCATTACTTTTGAGGGAGAACCCTTTGTTAAGTCTTTCATAAAAATACGCTTTCTTCATTTTTTTAATTTTAACAGTTCTGATGGTACCATAAAAATGCAGGGTAATCAATGGAAGAAAATATTACTGTACATGGAGAGGTTACTTTTTGGATTAAAATCGTTATAAGATGATGTAGTGGTAACAAAAATAGTGTATAATGTGTGTAATTGATCGGAAGAGATACAACGGAGAAGGGAGATTTTGCTCATGACTTTTAAACGCACAACTTTAGAGGAAACACTGGCAGTATCACCGTTGCTTGTATTGGATGGAGCCATGTCTACACCTCTTGAAAATATGGGGATAGACTTAAATACAAAACTGTGGACTGCAAAAGTTTTAGCTGATCAGCCGGAAATGGTGAAACAGGTCCATAAAAATTATTTTAAGGCAGGGGCGGACTGCGGGATAACCTGTAGCTATCAGGCAACAGTTCCGGGACTAATGGACATTGGATATACAAAAGAACAGGCAGAAGAACTGATCGCCAAAAGTGTTGAGATCTTTTTGGAAGCGAGAGAAGAGTGGTGGCAGGAAGAAGGAGAAAAAGCAGGCCATACCTGGCCGCTGTGCCTGGCAAGTGTAGGCCCATATGGGGCATATCTGGCAGATGGCTCAGAATATCGGGGGCATTATGAAGTGTCCGAAGAGACTCTTTATGAATTTCATAAGCACAGAATGGAGCTTTTGTGGGAAGCAGGGGCAGATCTGCTTCTGCTTGAAACACAGCCTTCTTTGAGAGAGGCACTTGTAGAGGCTAAAATCGCGGAAGAAATGGGGGCAGATTACTGGATCAGTTTCTCCTGTGGGGATGATAAACACATTAATGAGGGCACAAAGATTGCAGAGTGTGCAAGAGCATTTTCCCGGGATCCCCATAAGTATCCTCATCTGAAAATGATAGGAGTTAATTGCACCAAACCGGCATATATAGTCAGTCTGATCCGGGAATTTCGGACCGCTACAGATCTGCCCATTGCGGTATACCCAAACAGCGGAGAAGAATATGACCCAGTCACAAAGACCTGGCATGGAACCAATGATAAGCGCACTTTTTATGACTATGCTTTATCTTATTTCCAGAATGGAGCTACAGCTGTTGGTGGCTGCTGCACCACAGTAGAAAGCCATATCCGGCAGGTGACCCAGGCCAGACGGGATTTTGAAAAGGCGGGGATTATTCTGAAAATGAGAAAAATGGTTAAAAAACCTCTTGCAATTTCAAAAAAATAGTATTATAGTTACAACTAACAAGTGAATAAGATCTTCAGGGCGGGGTGAAATACATAATGCTGCAAACCCGCATAAACACTAGGTTTCTTGGCATATATTGAATGGTACTACACCAATTTTACACCAAAAGAGCCTTAATATGAGTTTTGAACATCTTAATAAGTCCATGAATATACGTGAGTTAATCCGTATGTTTGTGGGCTTATTTTAATGCTCAAAATCACCAGACAGTCAATTTGTCACTTAATATATAAAAAGCCGTCTACGTCCTCTCAGGAGCTTGTAGGGGCTAATGATATGAGCATATAGAAACACAGAAAACGAAAGGAGCTGATACAGCATGACAAGAAATGATTTTATAAAAAGAGTAGCGGAGAAGGGCAAGGAAGTGTATGGTAAAAGATTTTACTACACGGACATAGAAAAATACTTAGGTTTAATTCTGGGAACCCTAGGAGATGTAATGGCAGAAGGGGAGAATGTTGTATTATGGAAGTTTGGAACGTTCAAAGCTATACAGATGAAGGAAGAGCAACGCTATTTGTATGGGAACGAGTTTACCTCTGCGTCACATATTAGAGTAGCATTTAAACCAAGTAAAACATTAATGTGCAAAGTCAAGGGACAGAAAGATAAGACAGAAGAGTGTAAGGTTGTAGAAGAGTATGACGAGGAAGAAGAGGAATGGTATTATGGAAAAGATTATAATGAACAGCGTAAGAAGAAATGTGAGAAAAAATCTCGCTAATAACATATCGTACCTATTATCGTAACGTTATCGGAATGGTGTTCTGGTGCAAAAGTAAAACGTAAGAATTTATTGTAAAATGGGGAAAATATGGGGATGCAGCGTGATTTATAATTTGTTCAAAAATATATAAAATTTGTCAAAAATGAACATTGTTATTCATTAAAAAGTATATCGAAAAAGTTCAACGATTTAGCGGCTTTTGGCTACAAAAGTTCTTAAGATTAAATATTATGTAAACCAATAAATGAGAGTGGAAATAGAAGAAGAGAGGGGGAGTATTCTTCAAAAAATAATATCGTAATAGTATGTTCGTATATACGAATGGCAGATACATAACATTATATAACAACTACACAATACAATATATAACAAATAATACAGCTCACGCTACACCATATCATGTAATTATCATTACTTACATATCCGCCTGTTTTGTGAATTGCTGGCAGTACCTTTGATGTTACCCAAATTCTAAATGGTTTTGCAATTGATTTTCTACTTCTTAACACTAAAGTATAAAATCCACTTTCATTTATAATATTTACTTCTCCCTGACGCCCTAGATTAAATCTAGCCCGTTCAAAATTCTCTAATCCTTTATTTAAAGCATCTGTAGGATTAACAATTCCAAGAATATCACAAATGTCTTTTGCAACGAACCACGGTTCACCATCAATTACTAAAGTACAGTTATATTTTATAAGAGTATTTATAAATAATATATTTATAATATACTCGTAAAATATATCCAACAACGCCCAAAATCCTTGTAATATCAAGGAAATACACCGATATAAAAATATATAATTGAATATATATTCATATGTATAAAATAAAAAAATATTTATATCTATATAAGCCTCTGCTCCTAGAAATCCGTTCCACACTGGTTACTAAAATCATTTTTCTTTAGTATATTTTGGAAAAAACAATCCATCATTTACTATATAAAATAAAATTTGCCAATGATTTCCAAGACCGTTTAAATAAATTATATTATTTTTACGTTTGTATTTCATAAAACTTTTTTTATCATCTGTACAATTTTTATAATCTGAACAACCATGATAATATCCTTCTTTATCCAATACAAGTCCTGCATTTAACGATGAATCATCATATGGAATAAATAAATCAAATTTAGTTCCATTAGGAACTTCTGCAATTTTTAAGTCTCCCAATAAGTTTTTGTATTTGTAAATATTATATTTTGAACCACCATTATTTAATTCAATTTTTATAATACCATCATTAAGTTCTTTTGTACTGTTGATTTTATCATTAAAACTATTGTCATATAAAATTTGATCATCATTTTTTTCATAATGAGTTGTAATATATGTATTATCTTCATTTAATGTGTATGTAACTTTTCTTTCATAATCAGTGTTTGTAGCATTAATTTCCTCTTTGTATGTTCCATATAAATCCGTATCATACGAAGTGTCTTTTTCCATTTTGGTACAACCACATAAAAGCATTGTACTAATTAAAAATATTCCTAATAATTTTTGCTTCTTCATAAATTCCCTCCAAAGATTTGTTTTATACTCTTCAAACAAGTATAACATATTTTGCTATAAGGGTGGGATATGATTTAGGTATATAATTAAGTTTGCGAAGTCAGATCATTTCAAAAATCGGTAATCCCGACATTAGCCCAACTGTGATAATTAGTCCAACATCCGCCGCCGTGGTGAGATTGGTGGTTCTGCAAAGAAGGTTGGCAAAAGAATCAAAGAATTAGAGCGACTGTATGGAATACAAAATGGTGCAACTTCATTTCAGGGTAATCAATATGAGGTGGTTACGAATAAATCGGAAGCACCAAAAAAATCCCAATCCGACCTTGCAGCGCAAATGGGTATTTCCGTAGATACTCTTCAGAATTACAAGATGCTTGCAGAAATGATTCCTGAATTAGAGGAACTGGTTTCTACTGGAATTGTGACGACACATATAAAAAGGGGAGTACCAAAACGGTACCCCCTTCAGAACCTTGACATATACATGCCAAAGCCTTATAATCAGATTAGAAGCAATCAAGGATATGTGGTGTGTCTGATGGTTGCCCTGACAGAAACTTATGTGTTTCCTATGTGGAACAAACTTGTGACACGGCTATCCCCTATTTGCGGTAGGGAATAGCCATTTTCTATTTACGGTGATTGTCTATGTAGGATAACGCTGCAAAGACAACCAATAAAAGTGTTAAGACTTCCATAGTATTCATTAGCATTACCCCCTTTCTGTTTCCAGAAAGAGCAACCACCAGACTATCCCTATCACGTTCTAATCTGACTGCACTATTGTATCATAGCATGTCAATAAATACTAGCGTGAGTGTCCAGATTTGGACAGTGAAGTTATATTCCAGTGGTAGACAATTTGGCTAGTGCTGATATGGAGTAACGATTTGCTACCCCATCCCAAAAGGGCGTAACGAAACATTCTAGCGTATCAATTCACCATTTCGCAGGACTGCGTAATCGTGGAAAACACCCAGACAACAATAAAAAGGACGCTTGATTTCTCAAACGCCCTAGTGTATAATCAAGACAGAAGTGAATCGGATACAAAGTCCGATTTGCCCTCAGTAAAGTTAAACTACGAAGAATAGCATCCAAAACCTTGGGCGGAGTGGGATGCTTATTTTCTTTTATAAGAATGTTTACCTAGTTCTTCTCTTGCATCAAGTAATATACCCTCTGCATTGTATTCTTCTTCAGCTTCCCGGATTGCTTCATCTGTAGCTCTGGCTTCCAGCATTTCATTATACGTTTCCATGGACATAATAACCATGTCTCCGTATCCATTTTTAGTAATGAAGATAGGCTCTTTTTTGGTATGGCAAATTTCTGAAATTTCAGTAGTGTTTCTAAGGTCTGTAATAGGTCTAATCAATGGCATAACATCACACTCCCTTCTTGTATATAATTATAGCAGAATAATGTACAAAATCAATGCCGTTTGCATGTACAAAAAATGGTAACTAAGGAAGATAAGCTGACCCGTCAAATCAACGGGGTAGAAAATAAAGATATTATGCCTTTGCCAGAAAAGCCATGTATATACCCAATCGACATATTGTCGGTTTGGTCCATAAAATACCACCCTTTCCCACAAGTCTAAACTATCCTCCCTGTACCGGCATATTAACATTACAGCTGTACTCACAGGTACGTTTGTTAGGTTCATGTGAATCTGGCAAATAGGGTTAGATAGCTGCACTCCAATTGGAGTGCAGCTATTGCCTCTGGTAAAATTACCAAACCTTGATTTTAGAAAGATATGACTTCTATAATTCCATTTCATCCAATTTGGATGGTATGAGAAAATAGGAGCAATAAGTAAGAATGAAATTGCACTCCAATTGGAGTGCAATTTAATCTGATAATTCAATAATAAAACGGTTGGCCTCCACTTGGAGAAAAAGAGAAGAGTTAAGAAGCAGTGTCCATTTTAGTTACCCCTTAAGCAAGTCATGGAATGGATGTTAGACATCCAGCTTGGCAGACGTAATCTGTCTCCCATCCAGCGTATTGCCGTTGCTGAGAAGTACAGGCCTATCTATGAGAAGATGGCGAAGGAGAATCAAGGAACCAGAAATGATTTAAAAAACATTATGGTAAATTTACCAGAAAGTTCTGCTAAAAATATTACCACAAATCCAACTACATCCGAAAAACTTGCCCAAATAGCAGGCGTTTCAGAAAAGACTTACCGCATTGGTGCTAAAGTTCTCAACTCAGACAACGAGGATGTAAAGAATCGTGTGCTGTCAGGAGAGACTTCTATTAGTGCAGGATATAGGGAACATTCCCCCCTTGATCCAAAGCCGGTGTTTCGCCGGGTTTGAATTTAACATCTGCCAGAACAATTCGTTCACTCAGCTTCCGGCAAATTTGCCAAACCTTACAATCTCGTAGACGTCCGGAAAGTACATCTTAAAATGTATATCCCTATTACCGACCAGTACCAGAACGGTACTAGCTGGAATACATATTAAATCAAGTCACCCCCAGAACGGGGCTAACCTTAACGACAGAATGGCGTTGAGACATGCATAATCTGCACATCCGAACCATATAAAACTGCATTTATTATCTTAAATATAACACAAATGTGCAAAATCTGCACAAAAATGCCCGGGGAAAGAAACTCTGATTTCATATGGAGAATACTATATATAGGATGTCCGATATTATCCCATTTGGGCAAATAAATCCCATAACAGCGGAAAATTCCGCCGTGAAAAATCATCAAAATAGAGAACCTTTATATAAGGAAGAGAAGGAGCATAAAAAACATGAATAAGAACAACCAAGAATTAAATCTGTCATGCTTAAACTGCATGTACGAGTATGTATGCGACTGGAAATATACCAACGAAGAGTTAAGCTGCGATAAATGGCAATCTGATAAGGACGGTGATCTGTCCAATAAAAGAATACGAATAAATTGAGTATCCAAATTGAGTACGTAGGTCAGAAGCAACACCATTAACCAGAATGGTTAATAAAGATATGCAGTGGCAAATGAGTTTTACTGGACCAGAAGAAAAGTGACATGAATTTGCCGATTATGAAACTCAGGATAATGAAAAAAGGATTTTTCTGAAATGGATACACATATTGAGTTTTGCCAGCACAAGTGCTGACAAAAAATCACCTTATACACCTTTGAAAAAGAACATTTCCAAAATTGTCCAGTCAGAAAGTACATATCTAATAAAGAACGATTCAAAAGTTGTCACTTTTAGAATGTACATATCAATTACACACTTACATAGATATGTGTGTTCTAAAGGTGACAACTTTTTGAAAAAAGGAGAATCAATATGTATGTAAACAGAAGAAAAATGGAGAATGTTATTAATGTAGGGGTTTATTCACAGATTTGTGAAAAAGTAATTTTCGTCATGCAGGACGAGAATGCCAATAACATAGATCAGCTTTAAAGGAGGAAACAGTGCATTGAGAAGAAATAAATAGAACAAAACATAAAAAGAGAGAAGAATATATACAGAAGAGGTGCAACGTACATACATTTAAAAGAAAACAATGTAAAAAGAGAAGAAAATAATAAGGGCGAAGCCCGTAAGAGTTGAACGCAATTTGTGTTCAACAAAAGGATCTCTTGTAGTAAACGTATCTCTTGTAGTAGCAGTATCGAAATCGACAAATTCATGTCGGTTTTCTTTTACTGGACCACAGAAAAGTGACAAGTTCATGTCGATTTTGAAACTTAGGACAATGGAGGAAACAGATTTATGCAGGCAACAGTAGTTATTTGCAGTGCCAAGATGGCAAGAAAGTTATTGAAGGATGGGTACAGTATTGTAGATATTAAACCAGATAAAACAGATTTAGAAGGAAAAAGAAGTGTTTTCGTTTTTAAAAATGACAATGGAATAAGAGATAAAATGAGGGAATATCAAATAAGTCACAATTTTAAGATGTAATCTTATTTAAGGGTTATGTCTATTTAAAACTGAATAAAAGAACACAAAAGAGGAGCATTTTATATTATGAAATTATTTTTAAGCAAAGAAGTAGTAACTACTGACAAAGAAACTGCCGTATGGGCGGTATTAAATGGAATGTATAGCAGTAAGCAAGAGCGACTTTTAGTATCGGTGGCATTTATTGGTTATACAATGTGTGGTCATTTTCTTAAATCTGAAAAACGTCAGGAGCGCACCATACTAGAGGGTATCCGAGAAGCTATAAAAGGTCTTGTTGAGAAGAATATTATTGAAATTGTAGATCAGGATAAAGATAATTACGTTCTATCTGGTAAAGGCTTAGATATTGATACCTCAAAAGAAAGATTTGTAGTAATCGAATTATGGGAGTTGCAGAAGATATTTCAGGCAGCAAGTAAGCCATTCAATTTATTTACATTCTTTGCAGAGCTTATAGGTACAGTGAATAATAAGACAAAGGAATGGCATTTTTCTCAGGACCAAATGATTGAATACTGGGGATATGGGAAAGAAACGGTTAACTCATACATGAAGCAGTTAGAGGAAATGCAGCTTATTTATGTATACCGTCATAGAGAGCGCCGGGCAGATGGAACATATCATAAGATTAACAATTCATATGGAAGATACGCAGATAAAGATGCGATTATTGCTGAAGCTGTTTCTTATGCAGGCTTGATCGAAACCGAAGAGTTTATGGAAAAAACAGACAGGCGGGCAATTAAGCTAAGATATAATGCTTTCTGCAAAGGTTCCAAAAAGTATATAGATAATCCCTCTGCCGTAGAAAAACTATATGATGAATGTGTACAGTACAATAAATCCTTAAAATATAAACCGATTGAGGGGACATATGCTGGAGGGTACAAAGAGGGGGCAGAGTTGGATTTATCCGTATTTCCTGCACATTACATTGAAGAGATGTGCAATGATGAAGATATATGGGGTGAACCTAACGCCATGGAAATTCCTGCGATGGCATAGGGAGTAGATTCATGCTACTTCCTTAGTATTTTACAGAAAGTGGGTGATAACATGCGTCATTCTGGCGTACATTATAATTATGATATGGCAGAGAGTAACTGGATTATCAAACAGGGAGCAAAGGTTATAGGTTGCGGCAGACATTCCACAACTGGCAATACTTTCCTGGTGTTCCAGGCTACAGACCTTTATAAGAAGCTATGCGAAGAGTACAGAGCAAAGCACAGCACATGATCTAAAATTGAATATAGAAACCTATTGATGATGAAGATTCCAAATCATCCATTTTGGATGGCATGTGTAAACATGCTGTCTTTTTTATTGCAAAAATTATTGGAACGCTGTTCTTGCGTTCTATCTATGGCTGAAACATGCCGTCTTATTTTTATTTAGAAAGGATTTATATTTTTATGAGTAAAGCAATCAAGAAAATCAAACCAGAAACCAAAGTATGTAAAAAGTGTGGAAGAGAGCTACCATTAGAGAGATTTGCACATAACTATAAGACATATTATCATCCAGTATGCAAAGAGTGCAACAATGCAGCTCAAAGAGTTGAGAGGGCAGCAAAAAGAGCAGTTCAAAAAGCTGAAAAAGAGGCAGCAGATATAGAAGAATACTTAAAGGATAAATCCTTACACATGAAGCGCCAGTACAAGAAGATTGATGCTTGGCGTGTTCTGAGTAAAGTGGAGCATGGATTTAAGTTAAAGGCTTCCCAGGAGAAGTTTGTTAAGCTCTTAGATTATAAGGAAACATGGGCATCAAGCTATGGCAGAGTGATTATTAAGGATGAAAATGGGGCTTATAAGCTATTAGAGGGCAAATATACCGGAGCTATCCTGTACTATACCTTGGATCAGAATGTATATTTTAAGTCAAAAAAGGAATGGGGATACCGACGGCAGAAAGTCAGTGCATCTGAGCTTGTGATCCAGACCTTTATTGTAAACCATGATATGAAGAACAATACAAAATGTTGGCATACAGACAACAATAAGAGAGACAACTACTATAAGCATCTGTATCCTGTGACAGATAAACAGTATGCAGTGCTTGTAGATTTATATAGAAAGAATGGCACTGTAACAGAAGCAGAGGTAATGAAAATCGTAAATGCACCTGAGTATAAGCCGGACGGATGGAACGCAAAATATATGAAGCGCTCTGTATGCGGTGTGGGCTATCTTGCCGAGAAAATGCCTACAGATGTTTATATTTCAGATGCTTATATCAGATGGGCTAATATGATCCAGCGCTGCTATAGTAAGACAGTGCAGAAGGATAAGCCATACTACAAGGGTAAAAAGGTCTGTGAAGAATGGCACAACTTCCAAAACTTTAAGATTTGGTATGATATGCACATGATTCCAGGTGCAAAAGTTGACTTGGATAAGGACTTGATCTGCAAAGAGAGTAACTGTTATAGCCCAGAAACTTGTAGCTTTGTAAGTCATTATATCAATACTTTATTTGAAGATAGAGGTACTAAATGGATCGTAGAAGAAACGAAAGATGGAATGTATGCCGCATCATTGATGATTCTGAAACAGAAGAAGAAAGCCGGTATATATGATACTAGAGAAGCGGCAGAAAAAGCGTTCTATGAGTATAAGAAAGACCATATTGTTAAGATAGCCAATAAGTCTAAGGGTAAGATTCCAGACTATGTATACAATGCTATGCTGGCATGGGACGTGCAGAAGCAGTGTGCGTAGAAGGTATAGTAAATGTAGGGATAATGTGCAGTAAATCAATAGGTATGTCGGAGATGTTCCGGTGTACCTATTTTTTTACGTTTTAAACCGATAGTTCAATGACATAGATATATGCTGCATATAGAATAAAAAAGTAGGGTTGCGTATATCATTGGCAAAAGAGGTGCATGTAATGAATAATGTCTGGTGCAAACAGGATTTTCTATGGTTACGTAGGAAGCCATGGAAGATTATACCTTTAATTTGTAGAAATATCGGTTATAGCTGGCAAAGGATCACGAAGGGATACTGTGATAAAGACCTTTGGAACATAGATGGTTGGTTTATGGATTTAATGCCGGATATGTTGGAACAGTTTAAAAGAACGAAGCATGGAAGCCCTGGAATATTAGGAACTGAATATACGAATGAAGATGGTATTCTTTGTAATGATGAATGCCATGCAGAATGGGATAAGATATTAGAACAAATGATATTTCTATTCCGTGAAATGAATGAAGATACATGCCAAAAGAAAAATATGTACGAAGCAGATCACGATAGAGTATTAGATGAATTTTGGGAAAAATATGGTCTGTTTGGGGAAGGCTTACAAACACCAGAAGAGAAGAATGATAAAACAGGCAGCAGGATACATTTTCCAGATGAATTACCGGAATACAAAGACATTGAAAATAATTACTTTAAAGAAGAAACAAAGCTGAAGCAATATAGAGAACAGTGCAAAGATCAAGCATTTGAATTGTTTTCTAAATGGTTTTATCAGCTATGGGATTGATGTGGCAAATGTCGCATCAGTTATGTTTCATAGCTTTAATTAAATTGAGAAGAGCGTCAATTTCTGCCTGCGTAAGCCCGGACAGATCTAATTCATATTTTCTTTCTAATCCCAGTAAATAATCCGTAGTAACATTAAAAATCTTAGCAATCTGGATCAACACATCATAAGAAGGGAGCCGTAAACCTGTTTCGTAAGCACTAATAACAGATTTTGTAAGACTGAGCTTTTGTGCCAGCTGTGCCTGTGTCATATCTTCTCGCAAGCGTAATGTTTTTAATGCGTTTCCGAAATCAACCATCTGTAAACCCTCCTATGGGGTTATAATACTATATAAATAGTCATCTATAGGTTGATTATATATTTAATTAGTTGACTTTATGTAAAATGGAGAGTAAAATCATAAGTGTAAAGTTACAAAATATAAATAAATTTGGTTGGAATGTTATTGAATACAACCAAAATGAGTGAGGGAGAGAGTATGAAGAAAAAAGTTGCAATATGTACATTAGCTTTTTTACTATTAGTTGGGTGTTCTAATTCAGGAAAAAAATATAATGAGGCCCAGTCTCTTGCTTCTGAAGAAAAATATGATGAAGCTGTATCTGTATTACAAGAGATTCCTAAATATAAAGATAGTGGAACACTTATTGATGAGTACAATAAAAGGAAAATATCAAAAGATGCTCAAGAATTGTACGATAAAAAATCATATGATGAATGCATTGAATTATTGGAAAATAATGAAATTAAAGAGGAATTATATAAAAAAGCATGCATTGAAAGAGCAGATGAACTTGCTAATGGAAACATGTATGAAAAAGCTATCTTATATTTGAAAAAATTACCGGATGATAAAGATGCTGAAAATAAAATTTTGGAATACAGTCAAACAATAGTTTATAATAATGGCATTAAGGCAATGGGATCAGGAGACTTGGAAGCAGCAATTGGAATATTCCAAAGTTTACCTGATGATTTTAAAGATACGGAGCAGTTCCTAAAATTATGCAAAGATAATATTATATATATTGGATTATGGGAGGCGGCAGATCGTTCACAATTTTATAAGGATGGAATGTATATAACAGAAGGCGTAGGTGTATCTGTTGATTTGAAGATTTCTATAAATGGATCAGGAAAATTATATGGTACAGCTAATGGGGCACCGGCAAGTTTTAATGAGAATAAAATTAAGTGGATAGTAGATGACTATACCTATGAAATGAATTTAAGTGCATCAGATGTAACTCAATATAAGCCCTCAAACCCAGGATTTCAAATAATAACAAAATTGGTAAAGCCAATAAAATATGCTAAATATTTATATACAGAAGAAGTAACTGATAATCAAACAAGAGCGTTAAAAACAGCCAATGAGTATTTAAGTGTTTTAAACTTTTCAAAATCAGGATTAGCAAATCAATTAATACATGATGGATTCACAAATGAAGAGGCTAATTATGCTGTAGATAATTTAACTATTGATTGGGATGAACAAGCATATGAAACAGCTCAAACATACTTACAATTGATTTCTTTTGATGCTTGGGACTTAGAGGAACAGTTAATGCATGATGGATTCACTGAGGTTCAAGCCAGAAATGCAGTAAAAAAATGTGGTCTTAGATAATGATTATATTAAATGATAAAAATAATATACAGGAGAAAATAATATGGTCTGGTTTATAATTTTTTTACTATTACTTTTTACATTTCCACCACTTGCAATAATTGTGTTGTTAATTGGTTTAGCTTATATGGTATTTTGTAAAAAGTAGCAATGTAAAAAGTGGCATCAGCTTGTAAAAAAGGGTGACTTTTTATACTTCTTAAGGGATTGATGCCATCCCATATCAAGACTTCACCGTTCTAGCATAGGTACTTAAATCCCGCAGGTTTGAACTACCCCCGCCCCTCTGCCAGCTGTAAAATTCTAAAGTCAATAAAGTTGACTTTTGAGAGTTTTCGCCATGGAGGGCGAAAATTAGAGAGAAAAGGCCGTCCAATAGGATTATTATTGAACGGTCTTTTAAATTAGCAGTAAAAACTAATTTGTCTGAATGTAGAATACCACAGATCAAGGACGGTTTTGCTACGTGCTTCAATGATTTGCATAAATACCCACAGCTGTCTTTCTGGAATTTTGGAGTTGTTATTGCATAAAAGGCACTTGCCATTTTTTGTGATCCATATTTTTGTAGCGTTGGGAGAAGGAACGCCTTTGGCAATGTGAACATGAACGGGTTCCAACGGATCGTTTTCATTTACCCAGAAATAAACAGTGTATCCGGCGATTTAAAAAACCTGAGGCATCGTCCAGTCCTCCTTCAATACCACCTTCTCGTGCCAGCTGTAAAATAATGTGAGCAACTGATTCTAACAATTCCTGAAAATAATGAATATCTTCTTGTGAAAATCCTTCGACATTTTCCCATTTGTACTCAGGAAGCCAGCAGGTAGCAGAATGAAAACCGCCATATACAGGTTTTTCAATCCGTACTTCGACCTTTTCTTTTCCAGAATCTTCGAGGGTTTCAGAATGAACAATTTCGGTGCCATCATTTAAGGTCATAAATGGATATAACATAATAACAAGTCATCCTTTCTTGCGCAATGAATGATTATCTTTTATAATAGTATCAAAATTTAGTAATAAATCAATAGCAGGGGATACGGCGTTCATTTTAAAATTTTGAATGGATTTATCCATATCAGCTAATGTTTTGGCAGAAATAGTATCAGGTTTATTGTGCATTAGCAGATTGCCTCCAACTTTTTATACATATATTTTGCCCCATTTCTATTTAAAAGTCAATAAAGTTGACTTTCAGGAGTTTTCGCCAAAAATGGCGGGAAGTAGGGATACAGCGTACCTCAAAAAGACCTTGCATATTTAAGACCAGAATGATATATTATAGATATAAAAAGGGTGACCACCGATAGACGGTTGATCCTGTTCAAATTGATTAACTACAAAGATAGCTGCTCAACTTGCGAGGTCGGGGCGGCTATTTTTGTGATTTATTACTATCTTTACCAAGTGTGTATCCTAATCCAAAGCAGGTTAAGCCAAAGCTCACCACTGCTATAAAATCAACTATACTCATTGGCTCAAGCCCTCCTTTCCACTGGATTCCTTTGCAGGTTTCTATGTAATCAGAGGGTCACAGTCCCTCTGGTGAAGGACCAACCGCCTACCGTGTTATGGTGGCACCCATGATAGTATTGTAACATAGGATGGGGAGAATTGGAAAGCTTTTTATCGCAAGCTTCTGTTTTTCTGGTCAGTGTAGAAATGAAGCAGCTTATACCATATACAGAAACACACGTATTCATTTAAGTTTTAACCACCCCCACGCATACACCCAGGCAGCAGAGGGCAAAAAAACAGCTATAAGCTTTAAGCCTATAGCCGGATAGATCATCATATAAAATTTAAGGGTACAGCCGTTTATTTGACTGTACCCATTTTTTTACGCCTCTGCCATTATGTAGTTGACTGCTTTTTCTGCTTTACTGGCAGCACTCACGATAAACTTGTTATCATTTTTTAAAACCTGTAACCAATTCTGAATATAGGCAGCGGAATTTTTAAAAGTCTGCGGCGTTTCAATACCGATCTGATTTAAGATCATTGCACTACCAAGCTCTGCCACTAATTCCTCTTTACTGTATGTTTCACTTCCGAACATTGCAGCAGTTCCCGTTGTAAATCTGTCTAATCTTGTTTTGTGTCCTGTACTGTGATCATGAAAGAGTGTACTATAAAATTCATTTGCTACTGTATACTGTTCCTTGCATGGTACCTGGATGTAATCACCGGAAGGGCTGTAGAACGCTTCATTGCTTATAACTTCCTTGATCTGGATGTGTTCCCGTTCCTTGTATGCCTCTTTTATGCGTTCTGCCTCTGCGATAGGTTCAATATCATTTAACTTTACATCTTCCAGAGGCTTTACACCTTCCACCTGTGAAATGTGAAATACGTTGTAATATCTCAGTAGTGGTATCTGCTTTACCTCTGTTTCACCATCTGCATTAGTTTCCTCATATGGTTGTAACTTCCAGAATGTAACAAATGAAGCCTTTTCACCTTTGCGGATACGTCCGCCCGACTCTTGCCACTGCTTGTAAGTCGCCCACTCACCAGACTGACCAAGAAGTATTTGATTCATTAATGAATAGGGCTTTTTGCTGATCCGGTTAAATGCACCTTTGTTGCTTTCAGTCCAGGGCTTTTTCCATGGTATGATACCTTTTTCCAGTTCTGTGATGATTCGATCTGTTACCATCTGATATACATTGCCGTTTGCCATTTTGTGTACCTCTTTTCGTGTGTGCTGTTTGATTTGATAAGTTAATAGTACATTATTTTATGTACTTTTTAAATAGCAATAGTAAACAAAAATATGAACTATTTTATATGAAAGGTACACAAAAATATATACTTTCTTGAAAAAATGGTTAGAACCTGACTTTCGGAGTTGAAGTATAAAACATGGTGCTAAGCCAAGGATTAAAACCTGTGGCTTAGCATTTTTTTGATGTCTCCTTCGTTCAAAAAATACGATGTCAGTGGTAAGCTGCACAGCTCTGACAATTCCCTGATAAATGATGTACCATGCGATAGATTTATATATTTTCTGTCTGATATTTTGGCAACTCTGAAGTCACGTACGAATTCAAACAGCTCTTCGGAACTATAACCATTTTTTAATATCTTGAACTGCAGTAATCTTGTCAGTAATACGGCCAGATAGCAGATTAAAAAATGTCCAACAATGGTATCCTGTTTTTGCAAGTATACCGGTCTGGCATCCAGCTGTGACTTCATGATCCGGAAGGATTCTTCTATTCTCCAGAGATTGTGGTATGCATTGTAGACATCCTTATCTTTCATGGAAATCTCGGAAGTGACCAGCATGTTGTATCCGGCAAGCTCCAGGGATTTTTGAATGAGTTCCTCATTCATGGTGACTTTTACT
>OGWR01000220.1_pt1 | contig 51548 bp, 70 predicted proteins | sample 1576061 | NCBI WGS metagenome assembly OGWR01 (sample SAMEA3541511, study PRJEB24748) | human gut metagenome | biome: human gut; feature: human-associated habitat; material: faeces | place: China | collected 2012 | reverse complement strand
TTGCCAATGCTCGTGCGATAGAAACACGCTGCTGCTCGCCGCCTGAAAGCTGGGAGGGGAAGTTGTTCATTCTGTCCTCGAGTCCCACTTTTTTCAGCACTTCTTCAGGCTGTGAGGCATGTGCGCATATCTGTGTGGCAAGCTCTACATTTTCCTTAGCAGTAAGATTATTCACAAGGTTATAGAATTGAAAAACAAAGCCTATGTCATATCTGCGGTATGTTGTGAGCTGCTTTTTATTAAAAGTGGCAATGTCCTTGCCGTCAACAAGGATCTTGCCCTCGTCGCAGGTATCCATGCCGCCGAGCATATTAAGTATAGTAGTTTTTCCTGCACCGCTTGCACCCACGATAACGGCAAATTCGCCTTTTTCTATCTCAAATGAAACACCGTCTGCGGCATTTATGGTTATCTCGCCCATTTTGTATCTTTTATAAACGTTCTCGAATTTTACAAAGCTCATAGTCTGCACCCCCATATTGTCTTTACGTTATTGTATCACAATAATATGAACATTTCAAGGGCTTTTGCTACTTGAAATGGTGGAAGTGATATGTTATAATTGTATCTGAAACAGGCGTGAGCCTCACATTTTGACAAGGAGAGATATAAATGGAATTTCAGAAGCTTATTGAAAGCAGAAGAAGCATAAGAAAATATGACGGCAGTAAAAAGGTAACAAAAGAGCAGGTAGAAACGCTCATAGCTGCCGCAACAGAAGCACCATCGTGGAAAAACTCTGAAACTGCAAGGTATTACTGTGTTCTTAGTGACGGGATGACAAAGAGGGTAAGAGAGGAGTGCTTGCCTGGATTTAACAGAGAAAGGTCTGAAAATGCGGCGCTTCTTGTAACGACTTTTGTACATACAAGAGCAGGTTTTGACAAAGAGGGTGATCCTGATAATGAAGTCGGCAATGGCTGGGGATTTTACGATCTTGGTCTGCACAATGAGATACTTCTTCTCAAAGCGGCTGAGCTTGGCTTAGGTTCGCTTGTAATGGGCATCAGGGACGGAGAAAAGCTCCGTGAGGTGCTTGAAATACCTGAAAGCGAGATCGTAGTATCGGTTATAGCCGTTGGCTATCCTGCAGAAGCCCCTGCTAGACCTAAAAGGAGAGCTGTTGAGGATATTGCAAAGTTCTTTTAATATGGCCGTTATGCAGCTTTTAGCTTGTATTTGTGATATTGACCTTCCTGCGCTTTAGTTTGGTCGTCAGACCTTTCCTTACAGCATGGGGAGGTCTTTTTGTGCATAAAAATAAGGCGTTAGAACAAAATCTAACGCCTTACTGATATTCTTTTGAACACGAAGTCTTATCGTTGTTCACATTACAAGATTTGTGAAGTGGCTTAAAACCTTACTTCATAGCCTCTTCAACTGCAACTGCTGTTGACACATGATGGAAATGATTTTCTTAGGTATTTCAATTGGCTTATTCTGATAATTCTGAAATACCTTTAATAAAAATATTGATATTATTGCCGTCCCAAACTATCCTATCAACTATCTCTTTAACAAACCCTCTTTTTTCTACAATAGTTAATTTGTCAAAATTTTCTTTAAGATATGCCATAGCATCTGTTAAGCTGTTTAACCTATCATTCATCTTTGCTTGAATAATATTGGTATCTTGCAACTCGTCAATTCTTTTTTGAGTTATTTTATTTTGATTTAATAACTCATTTATTTTCTGATTGTAAACTTCAACCACTTGTTCTGGCGTATTATTTTCAATAGATAGAGCCACGATATTCATAAATTTATTCACCGTGTTCTTATTAGTTTCTATTTGCTTTTTTAAACGTCCAATTTGTTTTTGCAAATCATTATCAATATTTGTAATTTGTTCTTTTAGATTTTGAATTTGTGAATCAACAACTCCATCTTTTATATCGAAAGAAAATAACTCGTTCAAGACTATTTTATCCAATTCGTCTGCATTGATGTTAGAATTATTGCACTCAGTTATTTTTTTATCCATTTTGTTTTCACAAATATAAAAGGTATTTCCCGATGGATATTTTTTTGGTCGCATATAAGCTCCGCATGAACAGAACAGTATGCCCGATAAAAGTGAAGTATTGCTAGTGGAACGTCTTTCGTTTGCCTTTCCACCGAAACCATCTTTTGAATTTGCCTTTAATTGTTGCTGAATAGCCACCCATTCTTTGCCTGTCAAAATTCCTTGGTGTTCTGATATAGTAATAATCCATCGATCATATGATTGCATTTCTCTTTTTTGTCCTGAAAACCTATTATACGGATAAATGCCTTTTTTGCCATTACAATCGTCAAGTGTAAAACAAACATTACAGCCCAACTCAGTGAAATAATTTAGGCTATCAATATCCGCAATGCAGTAGATTGGATTGGTTAAAATGCGTTTTACATTAGATTTATGCCAATAGTTATTTTTTTGAGTTTTATAACCATTCACAAACAAATATGTTTCTATTCCGTTAATACTACCAAGCTGTTTGTATTTGCTAAAAATTATATTTACCAAATCTATTTGACTTTCATCAATAATAAGTTCAAAATGTGTCCTTTTACCATTTGTAACTTCGATGGATTTATAGCCTAATGGTGTCGTTCCTCCGAGCCAATGACCTTCTTTCGCTAAAAGATACATATTATCTTTAATACGCTCTGCTATAGTTTCTCTTTCTAACTGTGCAAAAACCGCAGCTATGTTCATCATTGCACGTCCCATAGAGTTACCTGTATCAAAATGTTCTTTTACACATACAAATGATGTATTCTTTTTATTTAGTTTTTCAATTAAAGAAGCAAAGTCGCCTACATTACGGCTAATTCTGTCTAATCTATACACAACTATTAAATCAAATGGTATGACATTTTCTATTTCCATCATTTTTTTAAATTGTGGTCGGTCAAGATTTTTACCGCTAAAGCCTTCATCTTCAAACACTTGTATAAAATGTTCTTCGCCATTATAATTTGTAGCGATATAATCTCGACACATTTCAATTTGATTTCCAATACTTTCGCCTTTGCCTGTAAATTTTGATTTTCTTGAATATATTGCTATTCTCATTTATATGTCTCCTTTTTGTAGATAGTCTTTTATTATAGCATATTTTCTGAAAAAAGTCAATAAATATAAAGGTGTCCGACAATGGCAAATATTGTCGGACACCTTTATATTTATGCTATTCTTTTTATTGTATCAATAATGACAGATGAATAATAACTATTGAATTTATCCATGTTGTTTGGATTATGTATAATGATATTTATTGGTATTTTCTTTTTGCCCTTTGTTACCAGAGCTGTTTTGCTTTTTTTCATTTTTTACTCACAATCTTACTTTCCACTGCTACCAAGGCGACCTGTACCCCTTTCTGACGGAATGGTTTTAAGCTCCTTGTATGTATATTCTTCTATCTCAACTTCTGGAACAGGAAGTACAAGAGCCTGACAAATGGCTTTTTCATATGGATATAAAATGTAATTAGTTTCTCCATATGGAAGTAACAAAATACTAGCAAAATCGTTAAAGGTAGTAATAAACTCTTTCTTGCAAATAACTATCGGTACATCATTTGTATTAGTAATTGGAACACCCCACTCACCACGATAACCACTGTCGATTATTCCACACCTCTGTGCCATGCCCTTAGTGCCTGTTGAACTTCTCTCGTGCAATACGAAACAGTAATCTGTGTCACAAGCTGAAGCTATGCCTGTCGGTATTATAACCGTAGTATGTGGTTTTATTATCATGTAATCTTCGTCAAAACAAGGATAAACGTCATAGCCTGCATCTTCTAGTCTTTTGGTTGGAATGATTGCATTTGATTTTGTCTTTGCAAATTTTACTGTTGTTATCATTTTTATCTCCTTTACTTTTCTTTTATTTTATGTTATAATTGATAGAGTCATTAGTCGCCACCATTCAGAAACATAATATTGAACACATTATAATTTTTATGGTGGCTAATGACTTGTTTATTGTTTAAGGGTTTGTTTGTATGCAAACCCTGTATTTTATTGTGTTGCTAATCGCACCACAATACTACTTTGTTTTGTTTTAAGCTTTCCTGTACATCAATAACTCTCTGATTGCTTGACCCTCGCCATTTTAATGTTATATCTCTTTTATCGTCTTCATACTGCCCGTCAACAACTACGTCAAGGTATTCCATAATAGGTAAGTTTTTAATTTCTTCCCACTTATATCCTGTGTACAACCATTGCGTTTTTGTGGGACAAAGTGTTGTTATCATATTAGATATGTTTGTTACATATGTACGATTTTCAGGGCAAAGTGGTTCTCCACCAAGAAATGACACACGCTGTATAAAAGGTTGTTTAACGGCTTTTATGAGAGTATCGTATTCATGTAAATCAAACTCCTTGCCACCATTAAAGTCCCAAGTATTTGGATTAAAGCAATTAAAACAATGAAAATGACAGCCTTGCACAAACAAAGCGACCCCAATGCCTTCTCCATTGCTAATATCCATTTGTCTTATACTAGCATATCTCATTGTTTATTCTCCTATATTATGGTTGTCAAGGTGAACATACCTCTGTTTAATTTCTTGAGTTCTGCCTTGATTCCAAAAATTGCTACCAATATCCTTTTTTACCCTCGGTTTCCCGATATTTATAAGGGGAGTAGACTATACAATTTAATAATATTATTATTCGTTTTATTACAAACAGTTTAATATTATCAATAGGTATTATAGTCGTTGAACGTTCTCCATCACCATTATGTGTTAAGGAGCTTCGATGCGTTTGAGTGACTTGCACACTCGATTGTCCCTACCCTAATTACTTTTTATGGTTTCTATCCTGTCGGACTATTGAATTTTAAATTCGCACCACCGTCACGTTTATCGTTTCCAATTCCGTTGTGGTGAATTAGGATTATGGGGAGTTCTCCGCAGTTTAACCTATTTAACGTGGACTATATTGTTAAGTCAATCCACAAGTACGCCTAGCAACATTCATTTTATTTGTATCTCTATTGCCACAATTAGGACACTCCCAAATTAGTTTATTATTGTTATCAATGATTTTGATTTCTCCGTCATATCCGCACACTTGACAATAATCGCTTTTTGTATTAAGTTCGGCATACATAATGTTGTTATAAATAAACTTAATTACTTCAAGAATAGCAGGAATATTATTTTGCAAATCAGCACATTCTACATAACTGATCGCACCGCCTAGACTTAGTGATTGAAATTTGCTTTCAATAGCCAATTTCTTAAATGGGTTGATTTTTTCAAAAACAGGAACGTGATAAGAATTTGTTATATAATTTCTATCTGTAATACCCTCAATAATACCAAAACGTTTTTTAAGACATTTTGCAAATTTGTATGTTGTGGATTCTATTGGGCTACCATATAATGAATAGCCAATATTTTCTGCACTTTTCCATTGTTCGCATTTTCTATTAAGTCTTTCCATTACTTCGAGACCAAATTTTTCACCCACACTGTTGTCTGTATGACTATGACCTGTCATATATTTTACACATTCATAAAGACCTGCATAACCAAGTGAAATAGATGAATAACCACCATAAAGATATTTATCTATTTTTTCGCCTTTCTTTAGTCTAGTAAACGCACCATCTTGCCACAGAATTGGTGCAACATCTGATAAAGTTCCTTTGAGTCTTTCATGCCTGCAACGTAAAGCCTTGTGACACAATTCTGTTCTTTCTTCAAATAGCTGCCAAAATTTATTTATATCTCTATTTGATGATAGGGCAACGTCCACAAGGTTTATTGTAACAACGCCCTGATTGAATCTGCCGTAGAATTTGTAATTATCATTTTCATCTTTGTATGGAGCTAAAAAGCTTCTGCACCCCATTGATGGGAAACAATTACTCTCTTTTAGTTCCTTCATTTTCTTTTCACTTATATAATCTGGCACTAATCTTTTAGCCGTACACCTTGCGGCTTCAACAGTAAGCTCCCAATATTTTGAGCCTTCTCTTATGTTGTCCTCTTCAAGGACATATATTAGCTTAGGGAACGCAGGTGTAACATAAACACCATTTTCATTTTTCAAGCCAAGAATACGTTGCTTAATAAACTCCTTAATCAAAGCTGCCAATTCTTCTTTGTATTCATTTGTTTCGCCAAGGTACATGAATACAGTTAAAAATGGTGTTTGCCCATTAGTGGTTGACATACTGTTAATTTGATAATTAAAAGTTTGAACACTATCTTCAATTTCTTTTTTTGTATCAAGTCTTGCAAATTCTACAGATTTATCATAGTCTAGTCCACGATCTTTATATTTATTTAGATGATAAATATAGCTATCTCTAACGAAAGGGGCTAAATGTGTAAGTGTAATACTTGTACCACCATATTGAGAACTTGCTACGGCAGTAATAATTTGTGTTGCAATCGTAGTTGCCGTAATAAGTCTATGTGGCTTTTCAATCTTTACTTTATTAATCATTGTACCATTCTGCAACATATCTTCAAGATTTACAAGACAACAATTACTTATATGTTCTGCGAAATAGTCCATATCATGGAAATGGATAATACCTTGCTTATGTGCTTCGACCACATCTAATGGCAATAGAAATCTTTGTGAAATATCCGTGCTTGTAATTCCTGCAAGGTAATCTCTTTGTGTTGTGGCGAGTGTTGCGTTTTTATTTGAATTTTCGTTATTCCAATAATCATTTACACCATCAATTAATTCAAGAATACTTTTATCGGTTGTATTGCTTTGTCTTACAAGACTACGTTTATATCTATATGTAATATAGGCTTTCGCTACATTTCTGTCATAATCCATAAGCGTTGTTTCAACTATGTCCTGAATATCTTCTACTGAAATTTCTGCCATGGCTTCAAGCTTTCTGCACACATCACAACATATGTCGCTTGCAAGTTCGGCATTTATATCCGATGTATCAGAATAAACTTCATTATACGCTTTCAAAATTGCTTTACCTATCTTTGCCCTTTCAAATTTTACTTTAGTTCCATCTCTTTTAATTACTATTTTGCACATTTTATCGCTCCTTATCATCATTCACAACAAACTCTATTCTTTGTTCGTTTTCTGTATTCCCTATATTCTCTGGCTTTAAGTCTAATTCTATTTCTGTACCCACATCAGTTTTCATAATCATGTTAATTGCCTTGTCAATATCATTCCAATTCCTACAACGATATCTTTGGTGTAGCATATGAGCGTTGTTTTCGTATGACTCAAACCCAAGTCTGTTCCATGGATAATCAAATAAAATTTTATGATAATAGCCACCAACTAAATTGTCTACGCAATCATCAATTAGAATGTCAATATCCCCACCGAGCATTTGCTTGTTCTTTATGGCTATGAGGCTATCATACATATTTAAAAATGGAAGTTGTTCTTGTAACCAAGCCGCCTTACTAGAAATATTCTGTGGGGCTGTAGCTGTTACTATGTAAATTTCACAACCTAAATCATAGTATTTCTTCAATGTAGTAACACAATTTTCAAGCACTTTTATGTTGTTCCATACCCTCTTATCCGTGAAATAGTCACAGAATTTGTCTGGAGATACATTTTTAAAGAACTGCCTCATATTATAGGTGGTTATATCGGCAATAGACAAATTGTCATTATAGTCCTTATTATAAACATCAATAATACTCTCTGCTAGATTATTGATAACATTGTCACAATCCACACCAATACGCCAAGGTCTAGGTCTTTTCAGATTTGCTTTCAGTTCCATTGGTATTTCCCCCTTTATCATTCTCGTCTAATTCGTCAAGCATTTCGGTCACTGTTCTATAGGCTATTAGAAAGCCAAACACAAGCCCGACCAAAATACCAATAATAAAATTAGCCATTCTTGCTATGCTCCTTTATGTATTTTTCATATTCATCTCTAATTTGCTCCAAAGTATAAATTTTATACGGTATATGTCTGTTGTTACAATATTCGATCTCTGCACAGCAACCTTTGGAAAATTGCCAATCCTTTGAACAAATAATCATTTCATCTGCAAGTTCTTCAAGTAACAACAGAGTCATGTTCAACCCTTGCTCATAAGCGGTGCAATCGTAAAGGCTACCAAACATTGCAATGGGATTGAGATACAAATTCTTAGGGTGCATTATAGTTAATAGTTTTTGGCACTCATTTATTTTACTTAAATTTTCTTGCTTGCCACCATATGGGTGAGATAAGTAAACAATACTATTATAATGTTCTCTGTTAATTATGTTCGGTTTCGGTATCATTATCTCCCTCCTGCTTAGTTGTAATTCTTTTCACATAATTTTTTAGATTTTCATAAGCCGTGTTTATGTTTTCATCATTATTGATAACGTAATCAACAGATGTTTTGCAGTTTCTAAATTCTATCTCGTCTTGCTCAAAACGTTTCCTAGCTTCTTTAAATGCTTTATCAATATTCTTATACATTTTATAATAACGTCTAAACAGGCGATCATGCCGAGTAATCGGCAGGCAATCTATAAAGATAGAATAAATCTCTCTGTTACCTTTATATTTTTTATGTAATTCATTAAGTCCTGTTTGGTCTACAACATAAAGATTATATGTATCATCGTCAATCTGACTTGCCGTTACTCCATAATGATTATTGAGATAATAGTTATATGCCACAATGTCATTAAGTGCCTTAAATTCTTTTTCTGAAACAAATGTATGACCTGCTTCACCCTCGTATCTCGGCAAGCGAGTTGTATAAGAGGGTATCTGCTTCATATTAAATTCTTTTTCAAGCATTTGTACAAGTGTTGATTTGCCACTTGCTGAAGCTCCAAGAATGCAAAATAGTGGTTTATTCATCTGTGCCTCCTGTTATCAATTCTGAATATGGCAATGCCTTAATCCAACCACAAAACTCTCTCCACTCGTCAAGCTTATGGTTTTTACGAGACTTATAAATATTTGCCAGTACCTCGTAATTAAGCATGACCGTTGAACGTTGATTATAGCTTTCTGGTAGTAGTTGTAATATTGCGTACCATATTTGCTTTTTATTATCTTCATTGTCACAACTAAGATAACTGTCACGCAATTCATTAAGAATATCGACAATAGGTCTTGCAACTTCTTCAAAAATGTTTGTATTTTCGGCATATTTATACTTATCATTGATGATATTGATAATACAAGTATGAGATACACCATACTTTTTCGCTATTTCTCGTTTGCTTATTTTACCACTATCCCATAACAACTTAATTTCTTCACGCTGTTCTGCTGTGAATTTACCCTTGTATGTACCTGTACTTTTAGGCTGAAAATCATTATTGTACGAGTGTCGAACATTTTCCTGTTGTGTTATCCATTCAAGGTTGTCAGCGGAATTATTCTGTTTGTTTCCATCTTTATGATTTACAACCTTACCTTCTTCAAATCCGTCACAAAACACCAAGGCAACCAATCTATGTAATGGATACTGTTTTCCGTCAATGGTTGTAAATATGTATCCATCTTTGTGCAAACTACCTGACAAAATCCTATTACATTTGTCATTTTTTATTCTTCCCAAATTGCTAACACTATAATGTGGATTTAAGGATTTCCATATCTCGTCTTTTTCATCAAAATCAGGTTTGAATTGCTTAACCTCGTTTTTATATCCTGGTAACTTGTCAAAACTAAAGTCATTCATTTCAAAAGGCTTTGATAATAGTTTGTGCATTTTTGAACAACTATTTCTAACTGTTCCGACCTTGTATGTATCATATTCAGCCCACCAATACAGTGGTGCTGTAATGTCAGCATACACCGCAATCATACGCATGAACTTACGGTGGTCTGTACCTGCCTTAACGAGTTTCATAACGAGTTCATAATCGGCTTTACCTAATTTAAAGACTCCATCATTACGAAAAGGATGATTACATATTTTATGATCCGGACAATTAGCGCATCCAATATGATGAGGATAGCCACAAGTACCACTATCACTCTTCTCCCAAGAGTTCATAGGATTACGCATACCTCTGATGGCTGCCTCCCAGCCAATTACTTCAACATTTTCAATTTTTATCATTGTCTTTCCTCTACTTCATAATAAATTTTGCAAACATTTTTTCTGCGTTCTTTTCATGTTCTGTTGGCACAAACATTATTACCTCGTTTTCAAGGTCAAGTGCAAATATGCCCACTATACTACTTGCATTTACGCAATAATGGCTCTGCTTCAGGTCTATAGTATAGTCAACCATGTTCGCAAGTCTAATAAACTGCTGTACTTCTTTTACTGTAGTAAATCTAATTTTATATGCTGTATACTCCGTTACCATTTTCATCTGTCCTTTCTTTGTTTAATTTGTTGCCATAGCAATCATATAAGCTCTTTGTACGATTGCTTTATTTTTAGCTTTTGTTATCCTCTGTCTTTCTTTGGCTTGAATGAGTTCGTCCTCGCTCATAAAATATGTATCTAGTTCTCTACACTCTGACTTGTAGCGTTTTAGCTGTCTGTTTTCCTCCTCTCTAGCTAAACGCTTTCTTTTTCCTGCTTTCTTGTCGTATGCCAATTTTTAAATTCACCTCTTTTCTAACTGAGTTTCTGAATTGATACAATGTTACCAGAATAATTGTCATAAGTACCAATGTTGCCACTGCTCATAACATCAGGGTCAAGTGAATGTGTATCAACTATAAATTCAACCACATTCTTAAAACCATTGCCTGTATCTCGATACTGATTATTATAGTCAGTATGAATATCAGCTTTACAATCGGCTAAAACAGCGGTGAATGAGTTACCCATGTCGGTTGTGATTAGATAGCGTGTACCTATTTCTGTACCATAATAACTCCCCAAAGCAATACAAACATCATCACCTTGTCTGCGTATTCCCTGACTATCCGTCCAACAATTCAGTTGCAACTGATATTGCAGAGAATTGATGTCCGTGATATAAGCATAATCCATATAGCCGTGAAATGAAGTATCACCTGTTGGAATATCGTAAGAAACAAGTTCTATTTCTGGCTCTGCTTCAGACTTAGTAACTATCGTTGTAGTTTCGGTTACTTTATGGCTATACGGCTTTGTAGCTCTTGTTTCTTTGGCGGTTGTAGTAGATTTAGTATTTGTTTTTACTGTATTTTTTTTATTTTCTACCGATCTAGGTTTTGTATTTTTAGTTATAGTGCTTGTGGTAGTAGTAATCGTATTAACTGTTGAATTTTCGGCTTTGTTTCTTTCAAAATTGTGCCTGTAATCTTCGTTAATACCAATAACTTTTACAACTCCAAAACCGATAACTATTACGCAAACAGCAACTATAAGCTGTATTATTTGTTTTGTTGTCTCGTCTTTCTTTTTGTTCATATGTATTTATTCCTCATCATCACAATAGCAATATTTGTTATAATAATCTTCTCCGTTCATTTTTTCACAAGGGATATCGTTATATTCACACAAATCGTCAACGTCCATATTATGATTTAACAAATATTCAATAGCCTTTTCTTTAGCACATTCGCTACAAAGTTCTTCAGAGTCATTGTCAATAATATAAAGCATATCAACTTCAGTTCCACACTTGTCACATATTAAAACACGATAATCTCGACCCATGTAACAATGACGGCAGGGAAGTCCGAGAGCCGTACAACCCACACAATCATTTCGTATCTCACTTGCCATGTTTTTACTCACTCCTTCACTTCTCTAAATCTGGCATAAAAGCTGTCATTAATATCGTAAACATTATCATATGTATTACAACTTTTTCTGCCATGACCGTCTATTAGTCTGCCATTTTTTACTTCGTATACTTTTCCTTCTTGAAAGTTATGGGTGTCAAAGCAAGCCACCCATGTACATTTCAAGAGAGTATTCCAAGCATTATTTAACATTTTGTTTCCTTTCTAGTTTCAGTATCAACCTCAAACAGTTTTCCAAATATATAATAAAGTACATCAACCACAATAGAGTTACCTGCCTGTTTATAAAGTTGGCTGTCAGAACTAAAAGTTTGTGATCTATCGAATTGTTCATCAGTAAATCCCATAAGCCTATAACATTCTTTAGGAGTTAATTTACGAACTCTAAAGCTTTTGGCTTCGGGTTCAATTACAGCTTGGTTACAACTTGTAGTCAACGTTTGTACGCAACCCTTTCCGACCCTACCTCTTCTTGTCTTAGAATTAGAATTAGGTTGCTCCAGATTTACACTGTCACCTTCATAAATTTCTGCATAGCCTTTTTTAGTTGCTTCTTTCACATAAGCTATTGGCTCTGCTATTTTAGGTTGCCTATTCCCACCTTGCATAATTTCCAATGCAGGAGAGCAGCCTCCTTTTGAATAAACTCTATTCATTTTATCATAATTATAATAATTTAAGTCTCCAACTTTAACACAACGATTAGTTTCTAAAATTTGTTTAGGCTGTTTATAATCTGTCGCAAGTAAAGTGCCCATAATAGAATTTTCAGAATACACTAAATCACGTTGTCCTATGGTTTTAAAACTAGGTTTAGTAGTTCCAATAACATTCTTAGTCAATGTTTTGTCAGTAATGATAAGTCTATTTTGTATATCTTCACTTAAATAATACTTTTCATCTACATTATCTTCAAGTACATCTTTAAGTCTGACTCCGTTATCAAAAGGTTGCGGAAATTCAAATTTGCCATCATCAATATCTTTGCGAATACTTATTGCAAACACTCTTTCCCTATTCTGAGGTACACCATAATCTTTAGCATTTAAAACTTTCCAATATGTATTGTAGCCAAGTTCATCAAGGACATCTAGCAAATCATTAAAATCAGATATAAATTTCCTACTAACTAAATTTTTAACATTTTCAAACATTACATACTTAGGAGCGTTACTAGAATCCACTGCCTGTTTAAGTAACTTAATATTGTCCCAAAGTAAAGAGCTTCTTGTATTACTGCCCAATTTAAACCCTTTCATCTTGCCGGCATTAGAAATATCCTGACAACAAAATGAAATTGTCCAAAAATCAGCATATTCAAGTTTATCTATTTTACTAATATCACCTAAATTCCTTGAAAGCTTATTAGCAAGCCAATATTTTTCAAGCTCTTTTGATTTGCTATTTACAAATCTGTACCAATTATATGGCTTGTTTTTCTGAAAGTCATATCCAAGATTAACTTCTGTAAGCTGCCTAGCCATTTCTTCTCTTGTAGGATATTCAGCGTATGTATTTATTAGATCTTCCGTAAGTCCACAATGAATAGAAGCATAAGCTAAAACTGCATTATGGTCTATGTCTGAGGTGTGTTTAATTTCACAAGGTATTCCGAGCCTTTCTAGTGCTGAAACTTGTGCGCCTATGCCACTAAATAATTCGTTTACTGTTATTTTTTCCGCTTTCACTATTTGTAAATCCTCCAATTTGTTCTTCATTGGAAGATAATTGCAATTATCATATTCACTCAGGTAGCTAATCTGAGCGTTCCGTTTTGTTTTATCTCTTATTTTCTTAATAAATGTTGGTTTGGTTTATATGTATTTTAGTGCATTACTTTATAAACTCTGCATTGTCAGGTAATCTATCTCGAAATTCTTTAGGCACTTCACCATTGTGCCATAAATTATTTGTTACGATAATTTCACCTGTATGTAATTTAATTTTAATTCCTTTGCCACCATACCCCCTAAAAGGACTATCACTCATTGGGTGAGCTTTATCTAAGTAATAGCAAATACCATTAATAATAACGTGTTCGTCCTTTTCTTTTATAATTTCAAGCCAGAACTTTTTATGGAAACATTCACTATTATCACAGACTTTCTCATATGGTTCTGCATGGCAGACTTTGTGAAACACTCGACCGCAGATTTCACATTTGATATTTTGAATATTACAATCCATTTTGTTTGTCTCCTGCTTTTACATCAACCACTTTCTATATTTTCTATTTTGCTTACGCTTAATCTTCTTTATGCGGCTGTATATATAGTTCTCATAATGCTCAAATTGCATAGCCTTTGCATAGCAATATAACCATACCACAAAAAGGTTAAAACCACCATTACACTTATTATAGTTTTGGTATGATGTAAGCCGTATTCGTCATAGAAATGTGCCATAATTGGCATTGTCAGAACAAAAGCACAAAAAGAAATAATACAAATAATAAAATATATTGTCATTCGTGTTTTGCACCATTGTTTAGAATATTTCACTACTTTAATTTCTTTCATCAATAAACCTCTTTATTGCCCTTTTGAGCATATTTCTCTATAACAAAAAGGTCAAATCCGTTTCTTACGAACTGTTTTGTAAGATCATGTTTTATGCCATTACCCAAATATGTATAGATATAACTCATTTGCTCCATTGTAAAATTAGTTCCACAAATTTTATTAAAAGCATTGGTGTTGTCTTGCCAATATCTTATAAGCCTTTTGTCTTGTGAATATCTTAACGCACAAGAGCAATCTCGACTTAGCCACTCACAAAGTTTTACCTTGAAATCTTCATTTGTTTTCACATCGTCAAGCTGAATATATACATTAAATTTTGGAATAAGAATAATCTCGTTATTTCGATTAATAAAGCTATTTGGAAAAACTTGCATTGCAAGTTTTATACTTTCTAGAAGTTTCATTCCGTCTCCTTTCAGTCAATCCCAATTCTTTCTTTGTATTCATCAAGTGTAATTTTGCCCATTTTATAATCTAAAAGTGATATAAATTCTTCTGTAGAAGTACAAAAGGGGAAATTACAGTTGCGAAGTTCTTTTCTTATCTCTTCTACCGCCTGCTCAGACGAAATATGCTGCTTGCTCTCGTTGACACAGATTTCTGAGATAAGAAATTCCATATGCTGATATTGATTTATTAGGAATATTAGTTGCTCTTTCGTAAGAGCATTAAGAATTTTCTTTGGAATCATTTATGTCCTTTAACCCCATTTCAAGATACAGCTCCTTTTAAATAAACTAAATTAGCTATGAATATCTAAAATAGTAGCAAACATACCTTTGCTTTTCATCTTTATTTCAGCAAGCTTTTTGTCGAAATCTTCGTCTTTTACAAATGCGTGTCCGTTCCAAGTTTCACGAGCAATAACATTTTCATCAAAGTCAATACAAACAAAGCAATCTATCTCGTCAAAATTAAGTAATCTGTCTATCTCTGCTATATCTGCATATCGTGTCGAGGAATACCAATCGTCAATCTTTAATTTCAGTTTACTAGCATATCTACCTCCAATTTCCCACCAATCATATGTAAATATTGGGAAGGAAATTATCTCGCCAGTTTCATCACATTCTAAGTTTTCTTCATCATAAGGTTTTAAAATTTCAGAAATTCTATTTTCCGAAGGCATTTCTCTAGTAATCAAAAGTAAGCAATAGTGCATAAAGATATCCTTTCTTATTATGTATTTTTTAGTCTGTCAACTGCAATATTGAAATAGTTCTCGTCAATTTCACAACCAATAAATCTTCTGTTTAGCTCTTTAGCAGCAATAGCACAACCGCCCACTCCCATGAAAGGATCAAGAACTATTTCATTTTCGTTTGATGAGTTTTCAATAAGGATTTTACTCAACCCTACAGGTTTTTCAGTATCGTGTATATTCTTTCCGTTCTCATCTTTTGTTTTTCTATTAGGTACAGAAATAATATCAGACGTTCCACAATGATTTATTTTTACTCCCCTACCTTTACGCAAAAATATTATGTATTCAAATTGATTCATGTAATACTGACCCATTATTTTATTACCCTTATCCCAAATTAAGCATTTAATAAAGTTAAAACCATGTCCGTTTTCATCTCTCCACTCATCAATCACTTTTAGGAAATGGGTTAAATTTTTATGGTTTGTCATTATGTAACAATGTCCAGTTTCTTTTAGAATTTTATAAAATTTGGGTAGATAATCTTCAATTTCTATATTGTTATATTCAAAAACTTTGCCTTTTCTATTAATAGATTTTTGCAACATACCGCCTGAATTTCCTGCGTTACCTCTTGCAGTTACTTTATAAGGTGGATCAGTAAAAATCATATCAACCACAACATTTTTTGTAATAAGAGTGTTTAACATTTCAAGAGCATTTCCGTTTACAAATATCGTTTTGTTGTCATTCAATTTCAATTTTTTCTTTTCACTTCCTCAATAGTTTGTAATCAAGACCTCTATATCTTTTGTCTTGTCTTTTTTCTGATAATTACAGTTTTCGTAAGTGGTGTTTAGATAATGGATTTTATAATCATGATTTTCTGCCCAATCCTTTAATGTTAGGTTTGTTTTTAGATTATTCGATAATGCCCATTTCACATTTGAAACCGCAAGCATATCTCTCAAATCTTCCTCGTCGGTATTAGTCCATCCACCATTTTCATTATAGGTTGCCGTGGAATTAAAGTACGGAGGATCACAATACAGAAAATCATTTTCGCCAAACGCTACGCCGATGAACTCACGAAAATCAGCATTGGTAAACTTGCAGTCTTTATTGCTGATTGTTTCCGAAAACTCTACAAACCTTTCTCTTAATGTAGGGTTAAAGCTACTTCTGTCTTTCCCAAACGGCATGTTAAATTCGCCTTTTGAATTAAAACGAATTTGGTTGTTAAAGGCGTAACAAATTAGCACATATAAAATAACGGGCTGTTTAAATTCCGATTCATTAAACTGGTTGCGGAGTTTCAAATACCCTTCGCTGTTAATCTTTGACAAATCATATTGCTCAACTATCTTATCTATTTCACTAAGAATTTTGTCGGTCTTATTTCTATGTATGTATTCAAGTATTTGCACTACAGGTAAATTCAAATCATTATAAATAACCTCTTTCGCAGAAACATTAATTCCAACATTAAACCCACCGCCAAACAAATCAACGAAAGTGTCAATATTTTTCGGGAACAATGGTAATATCTGTGGTAGAAGCTTGTATTTGCCACCTACATAATTGAGTGGCGATTTTATGTATTCTGACTTTATCAGTATCATCTCCTAAATAAAATTTCTCTTTTATTTGAATTTTAGGTGTCTAAAAGTGCGTATTTACGCTGTTTTAGGATATACTAAAGTAGCGCATTTACATTAACTTGTAATTTTAAAAAAATTACTTTTCTTTGTCTGTTTTAATAGTTTAGGATTGTCATAAATGTTTCCAACAATCTCAAGTTCATATCCGTATACATTGTCAAAATCAACTGTGAATGTAGAACAGGTTATGACAAATCTGGCTGTATCATTATCCCACTGTACAATACCTCGTTCTTCTTCGTAATCGTACCGTACAACATCACCCTCAAAAATCTTATTGTCGTTCATGTCCGTCAATCCTGTGTACTGACCGATTGTCTCAGGGTCAATTTCGATTGTATATAAAGCACTTGCATAATCGGGAATGATATAGTCTTTTTCTTTCCCTATCCAACCATAATGGCAGGGATAGCCCTGAATCCATTCACCATTGTCTACACGTTTTCCTCTAAAAAGTATTTCACGCATTGTTATCACCGCCCATTCTTGCTCCGCAGTTAGGACAGTATGGCGTTGCATTGTATTCATCATATCCGCACCAACCGCAGACCGAACATATAGGAATTTTTAATGTTATACGTTTCATCATAATCATAATTTTTTGATTAACGCTTTTATCATCTACAATAGCACAGCTATGACCATTAGTGTACTCTTCTTTTATGCCAAGTTTGTTAGTCGGTACAAGTTTTGTGCGTTCGTGAAATTTCCAATACCCACGCTTCACAGGTTGCACGTCTGCGGTAGGTGCAGGCTCGTTTTCCATGTATTCAATAATCCAATTCAGAAAATTAGTAGTACATTTCTCATCATTCTCAACAAGTGGACATGATTCACAGTTGCCTGTTATACAGCATTTAGCCACATTTATGATATCTTCTTTTGTTAATTTCTTATCCATTGCTATTCTCCGTGTACTGACTTTTCATCCATTCATCAAACTTTTGCAGTTCTTCCTCTGTTGGCTTATCCTCTGGTCTGCCTTTGTCAAAACCCAACGTACAACCGCATTCAAAACAACAGCCTGCTAGGTCGGCAGAGCATTCCACATCATCGCCATATTCACGATATCCCCAAGCACAATCCTGACAGCACTTCATGACAGGGTCTACACAGCGTGTTGGCAAATCGTGTGTAATTTTTTTACCCATTTTCAATCTCCTTAAAGAACTCTCTCGGCTCAAACCATTTATCTTCAATGATATTTCCTATTCCGACAACTAATCTATTTTGCTGTTTTACTCTAACATAATGACCTTTTATATCTTCCCATTTTGCAACGCCCACAACGTCCATAATTCTTGTAAGTGCTTCAAGTCCCTTTTCAGAACCTTCAAATGATGTTCCATTGAAAAAAGCTAAGTTATAACCGCCAAAACTAGCTCCCCAGCCTGAGCCTTTAATTACTATAGAAAAGGTAAGACAACAATGGTCGCCTATTCCCAGTGATACATCAGTTATTTTAGCGTTTTCGCAAATAGTGTTAGTGTTGCTTTCTGCCGAAGGTGTATTTTTTATTACAGGTGCAGGCTCGTTTTCTTTTAGGTACTCTGCCAAATACACACCACACTTAAAATCTTTTTCGCTTAGCGGACAATTTTCGCAACTAACAGTACTTGTACAGCACTCAACCGCCTTTTCAAACTCCTCTTTCGTTATCATATTCTACCTCTTTCTATAAATAAAACTAAATTTTTATGTATTACTTATTCATGTTTTTTCATATTCAGTATCTTTTGTATTATTTAATTTCCAGCTCACAAAATCATTCCTACAATTTAAGCAAAATTAATAAGATTAAGTAAGTCCGTAACAGACATATCTTCCTCGTCTGCAACTTCTTTTAATTTCAGTAATGATGTTTCAAAGCTATCTTCACAATCTATACAATCTATACCCTCACAGCCTTCAAAATTATCGTACCATTTGCAACATCTACATTTAAGTTTTCTTATCTCTTTATCCATTTCCGTTTTACTCCTTATACGGCTTATTAAATGTATCACATACTGTTTCTACATATTTATTAAGTTCCTCTATAAACTTATCTTCCTCCCAATAGAAGCAATCTTTACTTATATAACTTAAAAAGTTGTTTATAAGTTGTCCGAATCTCCAATCAGGAAAATATGTTTTATGTATCTGCTTTAGTTCATTATAAAAGTTATCTAGTCTTTTTATGTCTCTCATAAGTAATACCTATCAACATATTTTAGTCAGTATGAATTTTAAACCTATGCTTATTAAAGTTATAATTTCAAGTTTAAATGCAACTACCAAACTTTTATATCTTTGTTCGGTATTTAAAGGTGCAGATTTAACTGTACCTAATAAAAAGAATAGCACTCCCAAAGGGCAAAATAAAAATGCTGTAATAGATAAAATTAGTTGTATCATAAGCATTACCTTTCTATTGTAATATATTAGTATTTTTAAATATGCCATTCCTAGAAAACTCTACAACAGCTCCATCAGACATTATAACTGTAATCCTATCAGGATAACGATTATAACTATCATATTTATGAGTTTTAGGATATTTCATATTAGTAATTTTTATAGGTTTACAATGATAATCTTCACATTTCTTACATTCTAATTCTGTTTCATAAACATTTCCGCAAAAATCACATTTATAGGATTTAAGTTCTTTCATTTCCTATTCTCCTCCATAAAAGCTTTATTTGTCGTTGTTTTCTTTGTGCGGTTTTCCGATAAACGCTTCCATCATTCTTTCCCTATCTTCTCTTTCGTGTATTACTCCAATAAACTTTTCATAACATTGATTGCAAATATCAAGCTCAGCCCATTCAGATGCTTCATAATGACCTTTCCAAACTCCACTAAGTTTTTTAACCTTAAAATGCTGATTGGCTTCATTACTTCTGCATACATCACAAATACATTTATATATTGGTTTCACCTTCTCTCAATAAAAGAAAACTTTTATATTACTCATTCTTATCTTTTTTGCCTAGCAACCACTCAATCGAGGTCGGCTTTTTGTCTTCCCAAGAACAAAGATTGTTTAATACCTTTGTTATGTTGTTGACACTAATTGGATGTATTCCACCATACCATATTGCTTCTGCTTTGCAGGGGCGTGTTTCGTAAGCTACTAAAGCATTACGAATATCGTCACAAGCTAAATATCTATAACCCAACAAATAAAGTCCTTCCAAAACAGTTCTCTGTTCATCTGTTATTTTTGGTTTACCTAGTTTATTTGCCATGTCACCAACAATTGTACCTTTTACTGTAGGCTCATCGGTTGTAAATTTTGGGTTTGATATTCTTATGACAGTTTCGCCAGTCTTTCTTTCGGTTTCAATAGTAATTGTTTGTTTAAACTCTGACATATGTATTTCCTTTCTGAATAAAATCAACTTTTTATAAGCTGTTCTGTATATGATTTTGATAGATCATTTCTTTCATAATAATTTCTCCTATCTCTTATACTTTATAAAATTCTTTATCTTAAAAAACAAAGCTTTTATCTTTTGTGCCAATATCATCACCCTCTCTATCTCTAACAAGCGTACTCGAATGATAGTGAGTGCATATAAAACGCACTTAATTAATAATAGGTATATACTCAAGTGTACTCGTTTAATGGTATACTCATATTATAATGCACTAATTAATAGTTGTCAATATGGCAAAGTATACAAAGTTTGCTAGATAAACTTGTTAATTATATATTAACCGCCCAATAAGCTTAACCAAGTATTTCTTTGTGAAGCCTGTATTTTCAAACACCTCTGAAAAGCACTAGGCTCGGCAATCAATGCACATTTGGTTTTAGCTCTGGTAATCGCAGTATAAAGCATACAGCGATCGAGTAGTTTATAATGGGTATTGTCGATCAGCACAATAACATTTTTAAAACCACTACCTTGTGTTAAATGGCAAGTCAGGCAGTAAGCCAACTCAATACTACTTAAATCATTTTGCAGGAAATCAATTTCCTTGTCGGCAAATTTAATTGTAACAACATTCTGCTTCTTACCGTCTTTAATTGTCTGTTCAATTTTTGTAATATAACCCATTTCACCATTGAAAACATTTCTATCATAGTCATTTGTTCTTTGAATAACTTTCGACCCAAGACGAAATGTCTTGCCACCATACCTGATTTCAGGTGCAGTATCGGGTGGAATTATCATATCTTGTAAAATAGAGTTAATTTCAAAAGAGCTATTTATCCTATCCTTTTTGCAAGGTGTCAAAATAATCGTTTCATCATAGCCGTCTTTCTTAGCTGCCATTGTATACAATTTAATAGCCAATTCACGCATACCTTTACGGCTCTCTCTAAACATATAGGTCATGTCTTGTAGTTCGCCAGTAACAACTTTCAGTTTCGGTTCAGGCAATGGGTTTTCTCCATTTCTAATTTTAACTGAGTCCGAAATAATACCTGACTTTTGAGCCTGTCTTAAAATCTTAGTCAGCTTACAGCAAGTAAACGCATTACAATTAAGCAAATCATGAAAGATATTGCCACAGCCTATTGGCGGTAACTGACCGTCATCACCTACAATAATTACTTTTGCACCCTCTTTTATAGCAGAAACCAAGCTATAAAATAATGACGAATTAACCATTGAAGCTTCGTCAAGTACGATAATATCACTAGGCAATCTATTGTCAGAGTTATAAACAAAACCTGTCTTGTTAAAACCAAGCAACCTATGAATTGTACTTGCAAATAAACCTGTTGCCTCGGTTATTCTAATCGCAGCTTTAGCAGACAAAGCACAAGCTGATATAGAATAGCTTTTATATATCTTTGTGAGCCCTCTTAAAATTGAGCTTTTACCTGTTCCTGCTCTACCTGTTATAAGCACTACAGGGCTGTTGCAAGCCTTATATATCTCTTGTTTTTGTTCGTCTGTATAGCAAAAACCTTGTTCTCTTTCTGCTTCTGAGATACCCTTTTCAATGTTAATCTTATAGTCTGTTTCTTGTTCATTGAGATTTTTTAGAATATCCAAAATAGATATTTCAGTTTTATATTGGCGTAATAGCCCTACCTTATTTTCTTCAAAATGTAGAAATATCTCATGTTGCTTTTGTGTGGATTTAAAGCTCTCGTACATTTCATAACAATCGTTTATGTTATCTCTTATTGTACTATCCAATACTGACTCTAGCACATATGAATGACCGTCATTGTTTCCAACGCTCTCAAGATAATACTTAACAAATGCCACAACTCTTTTGGTCGATATCCTGATATTTGGATTTAATTTTAACGCTAAATCGTCCACTCTTTTAAAACCTAAGCCACGAATTTCTGTCATAATATAAGGATTATCAAGTAACTTTTCCTTCAATAATTGAGGATTAGGTTCATTGGAAATCAATTTACTTATCATGGCATATGTTACACCCAACGGCTGAAGCATGATAAGGATATCTGAAATAACATAGTTGTTCAATATATTGTCTTTTATTCTATTCCAACTCTTTTCGCCTATACCCTTAATTTTTGTAAAATCAATTTCTTTGTTATGAATAACATCATCAATTACATTTGGGTAGACGGCTAAAATGTTTTTTGCTTGCAGTTCTGTGACCTGAGTTTTTAAATATGCTATTTGTTGTTCTTCTGTCTTAGGCACATTTGCGGTAATAGAAATTGGCGTATACTGATACGAGTTATATTTGCTATTAAAAGAGCAAGTAACCTCAGCATTGTACTCGACACCGATTGTCAAGCGTTGCATTTTACCTACCAATGTACTACCTTTTAACTGCTTTGGATTATCACCAAAGGGATCGTCATAGCAATCATAAAAATATGGAATGTCATTAGAAGTTGTTGTAAATGTGTACACTCCCCAATTACTATTTTCGTTATAAAATCGCTCCTGTTGAGGAACGATTTTAAACTTAAATGTTTTTTCTGTCATGTCTTTTCTTCCTTTCTGAAAGCCACTCAGCATATGGTCGCATAGCCTGTATTGTAACTTTATCTTCGTCTGTTTTTCTGCATTTAATAGCAATCTGAGAGCCTTTCTTGATTAAATCTTCATACTGTACAAGTTGACTATTCCAAAGAACACCCTCTATGATACCGAAAGTGGAGTAAATATTCACAAAAGCGAATGGTTTTTTATTTCTGTCCTTTTTCTTTTGCACTCTGGAAATAACACCTACAACAACGCAATCATTATCATTCTCAACGGTTTCAAAGGCTGTTGTTAGATAAGGGAGTGCTTCTTCAAATGGGTTATTATGTATAAATATCTGTAATGCTTCAAACTCCCAAAAGTCAGCATTTTCAATATATTTATTATTGGTTAAAAGAAATTGTTTCAACCTATCTTCTTGCTGTAGGTCAAACTTTTCTTTCTTTTTCTGATTTGCGAGAGTGAGTAACAGATCTTTGTCATAGTCATACTTACCGTTACCGGTACGATATTTTTCAATATCAATATCATAGTCAATAATAAGTTTGTTATACGTTGGTAACTTAGACAATTCTTTATACTCTAATGGTTTATACAATGACTTCAAATATTTCAACAAACAACTCTTTTTATCTTTCGTGGGTATTGCACCTGACTTCATTAAGTTAATAATCTGAGTTTTTGTCAGTGTTGTTCTTGACAACAAGTCTTGAAGGTTTTTATACTTGCCGTTCTTCTCACGCTCAGTAACAATCTCTTGAGCTATTCGTTCACCAATGCCTGTAATCGCAGAAAAACCAAACAGCACATTGTTATCGTAAATAGAAAAATCGACTTGCGATTTATTGATATGAGGTGGTAAAACAGTTACTCCAAACTGTTTAGAGTCTACAATGTACTTGTTTACCATGCCTGCCTTATCTTTGTTCAAATTAAATAGTGCTTTGAAAAAATAAATAGGATAATTTATTTTTAAATAAGCAGTTTGAAAGCATAGAACAGCGTAGCTATAACTATGCGATTTGTTGAAGCAATACCCACCCTTGGCAGTAAGTTCTTCACTAATAGCTTTTGCTATATTTTCATCATATCCGTTGTCAATAATTTCTTGATATAGTTTTTTAGACTCTTCTTTAACTAATTCAGGCATCTTTTTACCGATAGCTTTGCGGTACTTATCGCTGCCACCATAACTTCTACCACCAAAAACACGCACTATTTCCATGATCTGTTCCTGATAAATACACTGACCGTAAGTGCTTTCCAAAATAGGCTTCATGTCGGGGTGTATATAGGTGACAAGTGAAGGATCATGTTTGCATTTAATAAACTCCTCCAAAGCTCCCATTGAATCAGGTCTATACAATGCCAAAACAGCCGACAAATCTTCCATATTAGTTGCTTGTAGTCTGAGCAACAGGTCTTTCATACCTGCACTTTCTACCTGAAACACACCATTCGTTAATGCTTTGTTTAACAGTTCAAAAGGACTTCTATCATTTTCAAATTTTGGGTTGTTGATGTTTATATCGTACTCAGATAAGTGCAAATCATTTTGAATTTCCTGCACCATTTTTAAAGTTTGTACACCCAAAATGTCAAATTTAATGATACCTATTTGTTCGACAAGCCTTTTATCAACTTGAATGACGTGTTCACCGTCAGAGCCTAATTTCATTGCCATATAATCGCTAATATCAGTATCAACAATACCGACACCGCCTGCATGACAGCTAACTGTTTTAACCCTACCACTTAATTTGCCTGCTATATCAAGCAACTCACTGTACTCAGGGTGTTCAGATAAGTAGTTTATATTGTTGTCAATACACTCTTGGAATGTATTGTACGAAAACCTTTTGGATAGTTTATCCATTTCATTATATTTAAAACCTAGTATTTTACCAACATCTTTTATGGCTACAACAGGTGTTATATACGAGAAGTTTATAATTTGACAAACACGATTTTCACCATATTTGTCAATGAGATAATTTATTACTGTAGGTCTGTCTGAAACATCGATGTCCAACTTTGCTACATTACATTTCTGCAATGAATAGACTATATCTTCACCATGCGTATTACAGTTCTAATAATACGTTTAGGTGTGTGGCACTTCGAGTCAAGAATTTCACTTGACCCTACGCTCCATTGAGCTAGTCGTTTGACGTTTTATACTTATGACTTGACAAAGTGCTATACCTTTTATTAAATCATAAAATATAACTTCGCACAGGATTGTCATATCGTCAGACAGAACGACTTAGATATTCCCTGTTAGCTAATTAACACACCGCCATTTCCTGCGGTTACAATTATAACAATTGTTTAATTAACACCCTATATTTTATAAGTTCACCACACTTAACACATATGGTTTCCCATATGCTCGACCGAAAATCAATCTGGCATTGAAACTCTCTCAGGATTGAGGAAACGCTCAAAAATCAATCCATATTTGATAGGGTTTAGGTCAGTTATACCTATCGTATAACATACAAGGCTTCCTGCACCTGAACCACGTCCTGAACCTATTTTAACCCCATGAGTTTTCGCATAATTTATAAAGTCCCATACGATGATGAAGTAGCCGTCAAAATTCATTTGATGAATAATGTTCATTTCATAATCAAGTCGGTCTTTCATTATTTTCTGATCTTTTTTAGAAAGCTTGTCAAAATTTCTAGTTTTCCACCCCTCATTAATAAGGTGTAAAAGAAATTCGTTATTAGAGTCATAGCCACTTGGCAGGGGATATGTCGGTAACTGTGGGTCTTGAAAGGGCATATGTACTTCTTCTATCATATCAGCTAAAGCATTAGTCTGATTTAAACCTTTTATAACGTTATCTGCACCAATTTGTTTATCCATAGTTGTATGAATTTCTTCTTCACTTTGCAGATAACAGCCCTCATAACTTTCTGACATTGTTTCAGTGTCATGTGCTATCTGAACGTGCCTACCCTGATAATATAAATCTTCCTTTGTGGCTGCGTGGCTATCTGTAGTAATTATGTATGGAGTGTTTGTTACCTCAGATAGTTTCAAAATCTTTTTATTGTAATTAGCCTGCTCCTCTGATTTGTGAGATTGCATTTCCAAATAGAAATTAGGAAATGCCAATTTGTATTCTTCGATATACTTAACACAAATATTAAAATCACTTTCTTTAGCTAATTTTGAAGCCAAACAAGCAGAACAAATAATTAAATCTTCTGCATATGGAGCAATATCTGAAATCTGCACTCTAGGCTTAAAATAAAAATTTTCAAGATTTGACTTAGTGATAATTTTATTTAAAGCCTTTCTACCGTTCTCATTTTTTGCAAGGGCAATAAGATGAAAATACTTGTTGTTTTTATCTTTTATAGCAGTATCGAAGCACTCGTACAGCTCTACGCCATATATCAACTTAATATCAGGATATTCTTTAGATAGCTGATCGAAATATATCCATGAATATTGGTTGCCATGTTCCGTAACTGCGTATGCTTTAATACCGACTTTTCGACATTGTTCAAGCATTTCTTTTGGTGTGCCATAGCCGTCCAACAATGAGTACATTGTATGGTCATGCAAAGAACTGTACATTACCTTTCAACCTCCTCATATTTCAAAATAACTATTTGTGGGGTAATTACACCCTTGTACTCAGAAACATTGAGCTGGCATAGAGCATTAATACAAATTTCATCATCATATCCGTTCAAAAAGTCTAATACTTTATCGTCACTAGGATTACAAAACTTAATTATTGCAATGTTATCATCAGTAATAAACTTCCATGTATCTTCATTTTTACCCATGACAACGCCTTGGTTATGCTCCAAAACTATATTATTAATGACAAATAATGGCTCTTTAATTCCTGTACCGTAACAATTCTCCAGTGATGTAACATCGGAAATCATTCCAATATTAAATTCGTCATAATCAAAACAAAAATCTATTGGCAGAGGATTGTCTGAATTAATATTCTTATTTAAAACTTTGATTGCTTCAGCCACGTTCTCAGCTTTTATCTCAAAACCGAAAGCATTTGCGTGACCCTGACACCAATTAAACAGACCTGTTTTAAGCAGATCAGCCTTTAGGTCTAGTACATAGCTATTATCAAAGTTTCTAGCAGACCCTCTATATACATTATTTTCTTCAACCTTGCGGAGTATTAAGCAAGGTTTTTTCGCATAACTAGCCATTTTCATGGCTATCAATCCAGAAAATACACTTGGAATATTGTTGCCTTTTAAAAATAAAACTGTATTTTCGTCATTAGCTACGCTTTTCCTTAACGCAGGAAGCAACTTTTTCACTTGATTATCCTGTCTTGATTTAGCGTTTTTACAAAGTCTTACAACTCTTTGATAAATATTTTCTTTTGTAGTTTCACTTTCACCACGTTTTTTGTATTCAAATTCTTCGTCCTGCTCAATAAACGCTCTGAAAAGCAAGTCCTTTTCTTCCATATCACCGACTCTACACATTGCGTTTATCAGGGAAGTAATGCAAAATGCAATAGTATGAGGATTAACCTTGCCTTTCATGGAATAATTTTGAGCATTAATAAATTCTTCAAAGCATTTATTTGTGACGTTATAAAGACCTTTATCAATAAGCCTTTTTGTTTCAAAAGAACGTAAATCCATAATGTCAGAAATATTAGCCAATGCAACAAGGTCAAGGTAGTCATCGGCATAGTCGTTCCAATAATAATCGTCAAGTGCTTGTAGAAATTTATAGACCACTCCTGCACCACATAATTCTTTATTAGAGTATTTTGAACTAGATTGGTTATTTACTATAACCGCATATGGGTTTGTTTTTTCGATATCATGATGATCGAGAACAAGTATATCAACACCTTGTTTTGTCAACTGTTTGCATTGTTCAGTATCATTGCTCCCTGCATCGGGAACAATCAACAATTTTGTACTTTCATGTATTTCTATCTCAGAAGAAATACCATGTTGCTTTCCAGAATGTATCAGATATGTAATATTAATTTCTTTGTTAAGCCTTTTCAAATAAGAATACATCATGGCAGCACTGCACTGACCGTCAACATCGCAATCAACAATGATCGCCATTTTACTATTGCTTTTAATGTGTTTATCTAGCATTTGAACCGCTTCATTAATATTATCAAGTTTATCATAAGAAATTAATACGTTGTCGGTTAAATGAGTGTATTCACTAACGTTAGTTATTCCTCTATTAGTAAAAATAGATATTGGAATATGGCAATAATCATTATTGCCTATTATTTTATAATTCATGTTTTGTTGTTTCACTTCTCATTCTTTATAACTTGCGTATATTTGGTAATCAACTGTTTAAACTTATTGGGATTATCTGTTGGACTTTCTTTTTCTTCAAGTAAATTATCAATGTCAACAATAGCACTTATTTGAATACAATCCAGAAATTTGTCAGCTATATCGTTTAACTCGTCTATGGTTACGTCCTTATCGAAACAAAATATAATATGAGAACTCAGCCTTGTCAGCATATTTATTTGATATTGGCTTATTTTTTTACCGCAAGTTGCCACACAATTCTTTATTCCCATGTTCCAAAGTTGCATAACACCTTTTTCAGCTTCAACCACATAAACATAGCCTGTCCGAGCTATATATTTTTCGGATAAATAAAGTCCATATAATAGTCTAGCCCTGTTGCAACGCTCCAAATATATATATTTAACTCTTTGTTCTTCTTCTGTCATTTCTTCTTGCTTTAAAAATAGTCTACCCTTAACACCTACCAATGTTCCCATTTCATCTCTTACAGGAATAGTAATTCGATTGGAAACATCGTCATAACCTATTTCAAACAGCATTTGTGTGCTGTATGATATGTTATCCCTTAAAAAGAAATCATTAACGGCAGGGAAGTAATACGATAGAACATTTTCCTTAATTGGCTTTAAAGGTTGCATTTCTTCGTAATTAGACTCATTATCTGCCATTTCAGAAATAAATTTCGTGAACTTTAAGCTTTCAGGCAAATCGTTATATTCGTCTTTATAATAGTTAATACCGCACCAATTACAAACTTTACGAACAGCTTCGTAAAATGTACAACTGCAAAAAAATTGCACAAGGTCAAAAATATCTATTGTATCTAAGTTTGAACTACTATGTATTTCTCGTGTGTAGTCAACAGTTAAAAGACCTTCATTGAGATAAACAGTGATCGCCCCTTGATTATCGCCATCAGGATTGCCACACTGAACATAACCTGCTTTACAGGAAATATGGTGACAACCTATTTCGTCAAGTATGACAGGAACATAATTGTTCTCTAGTATCTTTTCTTTGAGGACAGAAATATCCATTTTATCCTCACTTTCTTCTTAATTCTCCGACTTCATACCAAGTGTTCAAATCTAGGTCAACTTCAAATACAACTTTCTTTTTGCAACCAAATCTGTTTTTGTCTACATTGCCCACATAATACCTCTTGCCAACTTTAAGTTCACATTCAACATCTTTGCCCCATTCAGCATCATGCTGAACATAGCGATATTTATGAAAATCTCCAACAGATATTTCTTTAAACAGTGTCATCGTCCATATAATATGCTTTAGCTGTTTTGCATTAGCAATATTATTAGAATTAAGCTCGTCAGGTTTACAAAACTCCGTATCGTCTGTAAGCTGAATTGAAAGATAGCCAAACATATTCAACTGCTTTGCCAAGTCTGTGAGTTTTGTCACAGTGGCTTTTAAAGCTGCCCAATCTCCTGTGGCTTGCGTGTCTTGCTTGCAGGTATCGTAAAAGAAGTATTTCGCACCATGAGTTAGATTAGCTTTTCTTATTTCAAACTCTAGTGTTTTGTCATCATAACCACCAGCCATATCCTTAACGAGAATAAGTTCATTAGTTTCGGATTCAATCCATTCAGCAATTTTCATTATTTTTACATATTCCTTTGAATTTTCAGCGACCCTTTGAATATACTCTTGTAAAGTTTCTGTTGACTCTCCCCAATCGTCTGTTTTCTGATATATGTATTCACCTGATTTATCCTTGTACAAACCAAGTGTTAATTCCTTTTCAGGCTTCTTTAACTTGATGCCGTGTAACTTTTGAAACTCAGCATTGTTTATACACGTTGTAATTAAGCACTTTCTAAGATCGTCAACACCCATTTCATTAAGCATAACAAAGACTCTTTCATGCTTTACAAGCGTTAAATATGCAATGATTTTTGTCATAAATCGTGATTTTCCTGCGTTAGAAAGCATACCAATAGCCATTGTCGAGCCTAGTTTGCAACCTCTAAATATGTCATTTAGAATAGGAAAGGGAAGTGATACACCCAAATCAGGCTTTTCCATACACGCAATAAGCGATTGCTTAATATGACTATTCAGAATTTCGGCTTCTTGATTTGTCAAGATCACCGTATGTATTCTATCTGCCTTACCTCTAATTAATCTGTATATGTCTGAAGCCGAAAACTGTTCAAACTTCTTATGCTCTACAATTTTTGTAATATCAAAGCCATTCCTTTGATACTCTCTTAACAAAGAATACTTTTTAATGATTTCCTGATACTTGCCAATGTCATCAGTTATAGCAATTTTCATCCAACTGTCAAGAGTTTTCCAACCACCATACTTTTTATACAAAGAAAGTCTTTCAGGCTCTTCTGAAAAATAAGTTAAAATAGTAGTTTTATTGAAAGTTTGTGTTCTTGTTTTGTAGATTATTTCAGCTGAATCATAAAAAAATCGTGTAACTTCATCTGAAAAATCGTATTTACTACGGATATATTGTCCGTAATTTACAAGTAAATCAGGCTGTTTGTAAATACAACCCACAAATAGAACTTCGGTAGGAACGTTTGTTATAATATCCATGTTTGTCACCTACCTAAATTTCATCAATGATGCTATCAATATCAAGGCTATCATTATTTTTATCACGTTCTTTGGAAGATTTTGATGTTGCCATTTTTTCATAATCTATATTAACTTGTTCTTCACTTTCACCTGTTTTAGCCAATGCCTGTTCTTCTTTCCATTTCAAATAACCATCATATTTAGACAATATAATAGCAAGGTCATATGTAATTAACGCTGCACCTTCAATTTTTTTACCTTTACGAGTATTAAACTCATGTATCTTGCGGAGAAATGACATTTTCTTTCGCCACATATTCCATAGGTCTTCAACAGGAACAGGTTTATTCAAATTCTTGTAAGTTCCTTTATATACCTTATCAAGATTTATAAAAAAATATTTTGGCAAGAATGAAATATCATATTGTTTGTATAACCAATCTGTAAATTGTATTCTTGTTTTTTTATCCTGTTTATCTTTCTCTATCTGTTCTTTTGTTCTTCTTTTTGCCAAGTATTTCACCGCCTTAATCAAAATAGCTAAATAAAGGCAAGTGAGGGAATAACCCTCACCGCTTTATTTGTAAAAAAAATTAAATCTTAGAAATAACTTCAAGAACCCTTTCAAGAGTCTTAATATCGGTAATCTTCTTCATTTCTGTTGGTTTAATAGGCAGATCTTCTGCTGAAAGGGCTTCCTTTGCCTTTGTCTTGCCAATAGGATTAAGACCCTTCATGACAGCCGAAATCTTATCCAAAAGTTCTGTTGTCTGATTTCCGGTAGAGTTTTCATTTGTTTCAATACTATCCACTGGCTCTCCAACCTTACCCATAACTTCCTTTGTATAAATATCCTGCTCAATATCGACAGCTTTTGTGAGGTCATTCTTAACAGAAAACTCTTTCTTGTCCTTTGTTCTATCAATAATTACCTGCCAATCAACAAGTGACAAATCTTCAACTGTTTCCTTATCGTGTACACCAGTCCTGTCCTTGCTGATATAAGCACAGAAATTGTTATCCTCATTAATGTACATTCTTACAACAGTTTTAACATTATAGTTCATCTGCTTAAAGCCGTCAGGAATTTTTCTGCCTGTTGCAACGCTGGTAATTTTACCATCGTCACCCTTTACTGAAACCTTTTCGTCCGTTTCTCTTGCGGTTACAATAAAGTGCGCTCCGCAGGACATAAGGTCAAGTATCAAATCCTGACCCTTAAAATTAACTGTCTGATAATCTTTGAGTTCAAGTCCTGCACCCTCGATCGTTACAGTTTTTTCAATGCCAGTTAGTTCCTTTTTCTTTGCCTTGACAGTGTTTCTCTTCTTGGAGAACTCCACAAGTGCCCATTGTGTTCACTACAGTTCGCAAAACTGTAGCAGTTCTCTTATGAACTTCTTGTATTTTCATACAAGTGCAGACTATATGTTCCTCTTTCAAATTAAAAGAGTGATATTTTTCTTCCACCATTAGCTTGTGGTTTTACTCTCACCAACCAAGTGAGATAGTCGTTGAAGGTTTTCCATATTACATATGCAACTTAGGAAATTCCCTGCGAAACATCAACTTTGCTGTATAAACAGCTACTCATTAGGATTTAACCATAGAGCATACTTAATCTTTTTTTCTACTTTCGTAACCATTCTATTCTATTGTTTCCAATTATATAGTGTGGTAGATTAAGCCTTTAAGATTTCCTCGCATTTAACATCTTTTAATTTTAATTCATTGAGTAATGTATTCTGTATGTAATCATCAGAGTCCAAATAATTAAATCTCAGTAGTACAATTCCTTTGTTTAAACAATACTGATTTTTAATTTTATCCTTTTCTAATGTTTGATTAAATCGTTCAATACAATTTAAATCATTTTTACCCGCAAATGTAACTGGCTTAAAATGTTGAATCCCGTCATACTCAATACATAAATTATATTTTTTGAGGTAAAAATCAAACGGCAATCGATATTTATATTTACACTCATCAAATTTATATTCTCTCTCGAAACTTACATTATGTTCTATTAAAAAGTTGGCGATTTTTGTTTCGCCTGATGATTTGTTGCAGTGTGGGCAACGATGACCTGCATTTACAAAATCATTTATTTTGGTTGTCCATTCACACTTGCATTTTTACAATATAAATGCAAGTTAGTAAAAGCATATTTCTTATTATAGTCATCATCAATTTTTATTAAACAATAATCTAAGTTTTCCGAATCGATTATTTGTAGTATTTGGCTTGCTCTTTCTTCTACAGAATATCGCCTATGACAAGGAGTACACGAAGGGCATTTGCACCTTTTATGAAGGAATTGTGCAATAGTTGTTGTCCAGTCTTTATTGCAGCTATTACAATGAATAGTGATTTTAGAATTTTGATTTTTATATTGCGATTGGTCAATAGTGAAAACATATGGAAGATTTTCTTCTTTTATTCTTTTCTCACATTGCTGAGTGCGTTCCTGCCAACTCCATCTTTTATTTTTACTGCATTCACAACATCCCGAATGTCTTGTTAAAAAGTTGTTTATTGTTGTTTTAAACAGATTATTATGAACTCTACATCGAAAATTAATCTTTGTTTTATTGCCAATATATTCATCCATCCCAAGATATTCAAAAGGAATAGTTTCTTCTTCAATTATTTTAAATATTCTTTTTTCATATTTTTCTTGAGACATTGATCTTTCTGACTTTTTCATTAATTCACCTCCTCCTTTAACTTTATATATAATTAATTACTCAATGATTAAAATTGCGGTTACTAACACATCACTGTATTAGCACAGTTTTCTGCACATATTAAAGAATAATATGCACAGTTTTCTGCTTAGTTGTCAGGTTAAGAATAGTTGTACCATCAACTACAATAGCATCAGCTCTGAATGGCTCGCCATCTCCGTCAAGTACAATTTCATCTGTTTCGTTACCCTCGTCATCGAGAACATGAAAATCTTCCTTGTTCTTAACCTTATTTATGTATTCTCTTGTTTCACCGAGAGACTGCGTGTACACAATATAAATATTCTCAGTGTTAATGCCGTCAGCTTCAAGTCCACCGATAAAATCATCGATAGAGCCGTTCTCATTATCTATGTAAAGAACTCTAAACGGCTTGCCGTCGGGTCTTTTAAAATAAGCAAGCTGCAAGGCAAGTGTTGACTTGCCTGTACCTTCTTCTCCGAAAAGTATCATCTGAAGCTTACTCTGCGTCTGTGTTGCTTTTCTTGCTCTAGCCATATTTTTATCTCCTTTTATATTATCTTTTCGTTGTTAATAATGATGAGTGGTAAATTGTTACCACTCATCGTCCTCGTCTGTCAGATCATTATCTGAAACAGAACCCCAATCATTATCATCAGAGCCAAAGTCCTTATTTGCGTTTTCGGTAGCCTTTGTCTTTGCGATAGCCTTATCAATAATTTCCTCTGAATAAAGTTCTGTATCTACGCTATCCTTATCAGCTCCAGTAATGAGAAGTATTCTCTTTGTCGGATTGTTCACTCTATCCATAGGGTTGCTTTCGCCCCAACCGTCATCATCATCTTCTTCAATTTCTTCAATATCATGTTCTATCATGATATCGCCAAAGACTTTAAGAGCTGTATATGGCTTGAGCTTTCTTAGAGTACTTGCAAACTTTGATTTACTCTTGTCAATAACGAACTCCGCATCTTCTATAGAATTGTAAGTTACAATCTTTGCAGATACGGTGAAGTTACCTTCGTCATTCTTCTCAATACCCATGAATACAATGACCTGTTCAAAATTGCCAATAACATTAAAATTTTCTGCGTCAAAATCTACGTCCTTGCAAAGTGAAATCTGTGACGGAACAAATCTGGTCTGGTGTCTATCCTGATAGGTGGAAAACTCATTCTTTCCTCTGACAAATACGGACATACCGTCCTTTGCATTATCTGCTATATACTTACAAGCATCATATTCAACAAGTATCTTCTTATCATTTCCTTCCTTGCCCATTGAGTCAACCACCTTTGTCAAGCCAAGATTAATTCCAATAGGTCTAAAGTCCTTTTTGTTAAAAGTAAATCTGTCAGCCCACTTTACCTTTTCTGTTGTTGTCTTTCTATCCTTACCCTTGCCCTCGGTCTTAGAGAAGTATACTACATCTCTTTCCATGCCGTTTAGATTTATATACACAGACTTATTCTTATCAATTTCTACACCGACATTAACCATTCTCATTGGCTTGCCTGTAGAGGTTGTCAGTTCTGTATAGAACTTGTCCTTATCACAGCCTGTCAGTTTACCTCTAATCTGAAAACTACCCTTTGTTTCCTGAAGTCCAAGACCCTTATTATTTTTCTTTTCAGCCATTTTATTCTCCTTTTATGTATTTATCAAATTTTGTTGTCAAATAAAATTATCATTTTGTCAACTAATATCACACCATCTTATCAATCCTTCTTTCTAAAACATCTCAAATTTAATTTATGAATTTGATACAGCCTCTCTATAATTAACATCAATAATCTCTATTGCCACTAGCATTTCCTTCATATCACTTTCATCACAACAATCAAAGAAAAGACCATTTCCATCGTCATCGTGTAAATTACAAGAAAAGCACTCATTGTATTCGTCAACTTCAAGATTGCAGTTACTTGAAGTAATATCGCTATTATTCAGCGTATCAAAAATATCTGGATCAAGAAGAATACTGCCTCGGCAATTCCCACCGATTTCAGTGGTGAACCAACCCTTGTACTTGCCACGCTGCAATGTATATTTAATTTCGTGTAGGTTTTCACCGTCATTTGGACTATACGTTTTCATTGTTTTCCTCCTTCATTTTTTCAAGTTCCTCGTGCAACGCAGTTCCGAAATTATTCAGTGACTCTGCTACCCATGTATCAGCAATATCATATCTATGGATCAAATTATATATTGCCTTGTTTACATCAGAGTGCGAAAACTGCTTATCGCACTTGCAATTAGACTTTTCTTCTTTGTTTTCTTTCGTTTCGTTGTTATCATCAATCTTAAATTCGGGAAAATATATTCTTGCCAAAGCATAAGCAGCACCAATATACTCTTTATATGTATCATCAGGACAGCACTTTGAAACACCAACATTTATCACTTTGCCGTATTCTTTTAACTTCGCAACTGTTGTCTTATCGTGGAAAGTAATCTGAATTTCACGGTCAATATCAGACGATGTTTTCTTTAAACAGTTAGCAAAACCGCTATAAATGTAAAACATACTATCACCACCATTTGGCTTAACCGTTTGATATCTAATCATTTTCTTATTGTCTATATACTCTATTGCTTTAATCCTTATTACGTTTCCAGTTTCGGTCACTCTATTGTCGAAACCATCTAAACCAACTCGATAAAGTTCTCCAATCTTAAACTTTCTTTTGTTCATTTTTATCAAACTCCTTTGTTTATATCTATGCCTGTAATTTCTTTGAAGATTTTTGCATTGAAGTTTGGGAGGGATTTAATAACATTCTTGTTACAATCTGAAAGATTATCCCACCAAAGTTGGTTACATTCAGATTTATTACGTTTTTTCAAATAGCCACCTGTTGTCTTATACTTAGGATGCTGTTCTTTTTCTTCTTCGGTCATCTTATCAGAATAAACCCATTGAAGAGCATTGTATGAAATAGTATTTAATAGTTCTTTTGCTTTTGAACAACGCCAATCTTCAATAGTCCAATCAGAAGGCTTATTAAACATCAAAATCTTTGATTCCTCGGTGTTAAAACAACCACTTGAAAAATTGGTCTTGTTCCAATCACCACTGTTACAATCACCATCGTTACAGTTGCCGCTGTTATGACTACCATCGTTGCAGTTACCATCGTTCCAATCACCACTGTTACAGTCACCAGTGTTACAGTTGCCACAGTTGCAGTAACCACTGTTATAATTACCACTATTCCAATGACCGCTGTTACGACTACCATCGTTGCAGTTACCACTGTTACAATCACCAGCATTGTAATCACCAGTATTATTAATACCGCTGTTATAATGACCACTATTGTTCTTGCCAGTATTATGAGTGCCACTGTTGTAGTTGCCATTGTTATAGTTGCCGCTATTATAATTGCCAGTGTTACCAAATCCCGTGTTGGCTTTTCCTACATTAATCATTTTCAAAACTTCTTCCCATGAAATTTCACGGACAATTTTGATTTTGTTAGTGCAGTGTTTCTTACCAGTTGCTTCTGTGTCAATTTCGCCAAGGGCTTCGATTTCGGCAACTTTGTTAAGCGGGTCAAAACAATAATAGTTAAAGCAATCTTTTAGTTCTGTGCAAAAATGAAACCCTCTGTTGCAACATGAAGGTGTCACATCTTCTTCAAAAGTTTTGCCAACTGAGTATTGAAACTCTCTACACGTCCAATCGGGTTTAAAAACTTTATAACCTTTCATTGTTTTACAACTCCTTTATTTTTTCTCAATAAAATGTGTATTTTAACGCTCTTTTCAGAGCGGAATAAAAATTAAAATCTATGTCAACAGCATGGCTGCTAATTACAATATCTATAATCAAACATCAAAAATACTATCATAATTATTCATCCTCATCTTCGTTACTGCTATTATAAATAATATCTTTACATACAACATGGTCACAATTATCTTTCCAAGTACAATTTTTACAAAGGCTACGTCTATAATCAACGATGCCTGCAAGAGATAGTAGAAGAGATTCACTGTGCTCTTCTAGTTCTTCTTGTGTGGGATTTTCAATTATTCCTATCCCATTTAATTTTGCTATTTCCTCTATTTGTTCCATTGTTAGCATTTTAAAACTACCCCCTATTTTACAAATTTAAAATATTTTACGAAATCTTCCCAAACAATGTTTATTGTACCGCCTAATATATTAGTTTCATATTTAGGTTTCCAAGCAATGGGGCGTAAAGCAACATAAATAATAGTTATATATTCATTAATGGGTATAATCTTTGTATATGAAAAGAGTATGTCAATAGTAAATTCAGTATTTGTTGGTATTGTTTCTATAAAAGCACCCTCAAAAATAGAGTCATTAAAAATATAATCTTTAATACATCTATATTTTCTTCCTTTTATATATTTATTAACAACATTAAGATAGTCATTCTTTTCGCCATATCTCTTCAATTCTCTATTTGTTGCCCATCTTCTTGTATTATCAGAAAGGTCTACAAGATAATTGTCATTTATATAATAAACAACTTTACCTATCATAGGCTTGGTAAAAGAACTTACATATATTACTTTATCTCCTATATCATATCCACTAAATCTATCATATCCACTAAATCTCATTTTTACCCTCCAAAATAAAGCCACCACTCTTTTGAGTGGCTTATTTTTTTGTTTATTCATCGCCATAGACCCATTTTTACAATTCATCGGCTGATTTATTACACGTTGGTTTGAGTTTGAAGAATTTCCAATGTGAACCATAGTCCACCATAAGTTCCATATCTTCAAACCAATAACGCCTATAGCGTTCTACATTACACAATGCGTCGTCTATGATGTAATCATTAATAGCCTGATTACATTCTTATGGAGTTTTGTAACTCCCTATAATCTTTTTGCTTATACTTTTCTCACCGTATTTCATCAAGTAAAGTTTAATCATTTTATCACCACCTTTGTTTTACGTTATTTTATATTTGTAACCTAAAATACGTTACAAAATATTTTGGTTGGACTAGCTGGATTCGAACCAGCGGAATGAGAGAGTCAAAGTCTCTTGCCTTACCACTTGGCTATAGTCCAATATTAGCACTGCTTTCACAGTGCTTTTTATTCACCTGCCTTTACAAATCAGTTTGCAATTTGTAATCAACTAATCGATGAACCGTTATCGTTGTCGGCAACCGTAACCGACTTGGTGCAACTTAGGAGATTCGAACCCCTGACCCTTTGATTAAAAGTCAAATGCTCTACCAACTGAGCTAAAGTTGCAAATGCAGGTATCACACTACATTCCCTTATGGTGAGATAAGCTCTGTACCTGCTATGCCAATTTACTTTGTACAGTATTGGCAAACTGTACTGGTGTCACTGACGAGACTCGAACTCGCATGGATTTTTCCGAGGAATTTTAAGTTCCTTGTGTATACCTATTCCACCACAGTGACAAGTGTACTTGTTTCAAGTGTACTCGTTTAATGGTGAGTACATATAGATATATACTCGTTTAATAGTGTAACTATATTATAATTCACTAATTAATAGTTGTCAATAGCAATATTGTATAGTTTACAAAATATTAATATTTTTAGTAACAAAAATAAAAGTATTGTATTATCGGAAGAGATGATACAATACTTTTATTTTTTATAGTTTGCAATTACTCAATATTACTTATCTAACATTTGCTCTTTATAAATTAGATACTCGGTAAACAATCCCCTACGATTTGTTCCGTACCCGAAAAAGCCCAAAATTATATTAAAGTTGTATTTTGTAACATCTTTTTTCATTGCAATTGCACGTTTGGTAACACGATAAAATAGCCCTGAAATTTCAATATCACTTACTCTTTTTATTATTGGGGCAAGAGTGCGGCGAACGTTTGCGACAAGAGCATTATTATTGCCTATGTCATCATTTAGCAGTCTAAATAGGGAGTCATAGTCATTATAACATCCAATTTCTTTTCCATGAGCATCATAAGAATTATCGTACATTTTTATGCAAATTACACTTCCATTGTAAAAAAATTCTTTGTCAACAAATTTTCTAGAGCTAATATTTCTGCATAGCTCATCGTGCAGTATTTCCGAAATATCGTCGTAATAGGGCAATTTTAAATCAATGGTTCTAACGTTACTATTATCATCGCCAATATACAAAACCTTATTATCGATATCATAGTCGCCCTTTCTAAGTGATTTAATCTCTTTGTTAGACAGACCTATCCAAATCAAATAAGCGTATAACCTTGCGTAAACAAGATAGAAAATAACGTTACGACTAATAGTACTTGGATCTTCGTATAACTTATTTAGTTTTTCGTTAAGAGTTTCTATTGTCATATAATTTCGAGGGATATCTTTGTAGTTAATCTCAAAATTACAATCTATTTCCTCTTCAATTACCCATTGCTTTAAGTAACCACATTGACTATCATATGATCGTTTTGATACACCTGATAAATATTGATAAATATTATCCTGTAACGACAAATCTTCATTATATTTATTTAATAATCCCAAAAGAACTTGAGATTTTCTTTTGACAACTTCAATGGAAGCTTTCTGTGCGAACAAATGATGTTCTACACTTGTTCTAAGTTGGTCTATAGTGTAAAAACTGTTTAATGACATAAAAATCGTCCTTTCCTGATATAATGCTTACATATAATTGTACTAAAAATTGCCTATAATTATATGTATTATACCACAAAGGACGATTAAATGTCAAGTGTTCACCAATTAATGATGCAGGGCAAGCGAAATATAAATCGCTTGTTCAATCTGCTTCATAACATTAGGTGTCAAATGCCCAAGTGTTTTAATAACACTAGATTTATTAATAGTCAATAGCTGTTCACACAAAACGGTGCTAGTTTTCAGTAAACCGCTTTCAACACCGATTTTAACATGGGTTGGCACATATTTTTTTGTAGCACTTGTAATCGGTACAACTATTATGCAAGGGGAGTGTGCGTTGCCCATGTTATTCTGTACAACAATAGCTGGTCTCCTACCTGTCTGAACTGACTCGCCTACATTTGGCAGATCAACCAAAATTATATCTCCTCTAGTAACTATATTTTTATTAACTCTTCTTTCTCTTGTTTCTGTGGTTATTACTGGTGTTATGGTGTTAATCATACGACATTCAACTCCTCTCTATTAAACGTTTTGTTGTCTCTATTTGTCTTTTTTGTCGTATTTTCTATATTATAATCTGTACTCGAATAATAGTCAATGTTTATTTGATTACGGATATGTTAATTATCTATGAAACGGGACGTTTTCAAAACTGAAATTACCGATATTAAAATTTAGATTTCCGACTTCTGACTTGCTCAAAATTCTTTTTACTTCAGAACTTATTTTGAATACCTGTGCCTTGTTATTTTTACTCTCGTAATTATCATATCCTATAACTTCTATTGGTACTTTACTGATAAGATGGCTATTTTGCAGACTCCATAAACCTGCAAATGCAAGCCCGTGTACATAATCGTACATGACATATGGTGTACATGAATAATCATATTCATCGTTCTCCGTGTCGCCAAACTGTAAATCTATATATAAATCTTTTAGACCGTCAAGCTGTTCCTCTGAAAGATTACCAAGTGTATAACAATCAATTGGCAGTATTGCTTCATGCTCATTTGTTTTAACTCTGGCAAAATCAATGTAATCAACTTTAAGAAAATTCATTAAATTATAACAATCCAAAGATTGAGGAGCAGGCGGCAAGGGAAGTGAGGGTACAACGTGTGTTCCATCATTTTCTCCAACTATGGTTAGTACAATATCTTTACAATTTATCATAACGGTACTGTTGTTATCTTCAACCGTCATTTCGGACAATTCAGTGAGATAGTCTACATCATCACCTAAGCCCAATGACATTATGTAATCGGCTAATAACAAATCATGTACCCTATCTAGTTCTAAGACAAGCCACTCAGGATCATCAAAATACGGCACTAATTTGTCACTTATGCTTTTTAGTGACTTGTATACAACAGGCTCATGCGACAATTTCAGAGCCGTTCCATAAATGTGGTCTGTATTTATGTTGTTAGTGATGATAAATTTGTTCCATAAATTCTCACGAGCAAATGTCATAAGCTCTTGTAATGTCATTTTTTTCATTTTATACACTCCTTTTATTCAATCTCAAAACGAACATCTGTTCTATAATGTTTATACTATACTACAAAACAAATGCTTTGTCAAGGGATATTTGTCCTTTATTTTGTACAGCAATAATCGCCATACTAATTACCACTATCACAATTCTATCACCATTCAATGTCTAAATCAATGATAAATTATTCCCAAAAATAAATACACGATTTAACAGCGACAATAGTTTCTTCGGAAGTTCCATACAATTCCAATATAAACTTCTTTTCGGGTTGATGGGAATGAAAAAGACTCTCCATTCTCATTTGCCCATATCTCATGCGACCCCTTACCTCTGCGTGAGTATGAAAACCCACGCTCGGCAAGCAGCCTTTTAAATTTGTTTATGTTCATTTTGTTTATTGTTCCTTTCTTTTTTATTTTTTTGCAAGATTTGAAAACAAAACTTGCATTTTATTTACTTTAGCCTGTTACATCACACTTTCTCAACATTCTAATAATTCCACTCTGACCCTTTGGCGTTACCATAGGTGTTAGTCCTATTCTGACTTCGCCATTCTGTATGTATGAGCTTTCTTTAAGCTGAAACCATGGCTGAGTGTCTATATACCTCTGATAAGGCATATTCTTATGACCGTCCCTACAGCCTAGCACTTTCTTTTCTCTCAAAAAATTAAATAGCCTTGTTCTACCTATCTTTATTCCGTTCTTAGTTGCCAGCTTTGCCATATCATTCATTGAAATACAATCCTCAGAGGTCTGTATATGATTTGCAAAGTCCACAAGAGGTTTGTCCTGCTCTATCTTATTATTAAGCTGTCTGATCGTTGACAGATTGAGCCTGAACAGTTCTCTCGTCTGAGCATCGGCATTTGGCAGATAGGTATTAATGAACATCTCGTCATTAGCTACATAACCACCTGTCTTGCGTATAGTCGGAAGAACCTCTGATGTAACCCATTTTCTAAATGGCTTAACCTTTTCTGTTTTCATTTCCAACATTAAATCATAAAGTTGAGATTCATTTATGTATTTGTGTCCGTTGCGGACACAAGGGTGTATCTCTGCACTTTTCAAATTTTGGTCTATTCTATCTTTTCTAGGGTAAAGTTCGCCCACAGCATTTTTCTTAACTTGTCCTAATGCCATGCCAACAGAATAAATTTCAAACAAAACTGTTTGATCTTCAACAATTATTCCTACATTCATGTTTTGAAATTTCATTAAATTTTGCATAAAAAATACCTCCACAAATTATTGATAAGCATAACTTGACAAAGGTATCTATTTATAGTATAATTTAAACAGATGCCTTTATCTTAATAGATGTAATGATTCTTGACAGATACATTTATCTTTTATGAGTATGGGTAGACTAAATGTATGGGAACGTTTCAACTTGCTAGGGAGGAGCGTTCCTTTTCATTTATTCACCTTTTAATTTATTGTAAACCTCTTTTATACCTGCACGAATTATATCTGATTTAGATTTTCCAGTATGCTCGACACAATATTCAAGCATTTTTACATCTTCATCAGACATTCGTATTCTCGTGTTGTTATTCTTAGGATTATCAGTAGGTCTACCCATTTTTGGTTTCACTAGAAATATCACCTCACTTTTGTGTTACCATTAATATAATAACATATGGTTACACAAAAGTCAACCATATAATCACAAAAATATTGCACAAAAAAACAACTTATAATAAACGTATTTGTCAAATGTTACAGATTAAATACAACGTATAGTCGGGAGAACTTCTGAAGTGACCCAACGTTTAAATGTTTTAGCCTTTGGTAGCTTACTTCCGAGAATAAGAGAATACAAGCCAGACTCATTAATAACTATAGCTTCACGATTTTGACCTGACAGAACAAAACGTTCCGTCAGCTTATCGTCACCGTCAACGTGGTCTCGAATAGCTTTAGGCGTATTGCTATATCCCAAAATCTCAGCCACATCTTTTCCGACAAACCAAGGCTCTCCGTCCTTAACTATTGTCCTCACTGTTCCAAATTCCTTGTTTGTGAATGTTTTGATTCCGTCCATTTTCTTTGTCCTTTCTGTTCTTAATTTACATTGTTGTTTAAAATTTCCTGCTTGCAAGCATAAAAAATACTCCCACCTCTTTAAAGATAATACTTGACAAAGGCAGAAGTATGTGATAGAATATAGTTATACAATCACCATTTGTCAATTCGCTTTTGTGTGGTTGTTCCTAGATATAGTATATTGTCCCTCCTGCAAGATGTGGCAATATACTATATTTTTTATTCTTGATGTTCATGTTCGGCTACATACTTTTTTAAAAAATCCTCAACCAATTTTTGGATTGTAGTATCATTCTTTATGGTGATGATTTTTAATTTTTTATGAAGCTCGTCATCAATACGAATTGGAACTTGTTTAATAACAAAACACCTTCTTTCTACTATCTTGATTTCATTATATCAAAGTGTCAAGGTGAAGTCAACACTTAAAAATAAAAATCTTTCACAAAATTCTAGCGTATTTTTTGTTGAAATACACAATTTTAGTTTCTGAGATATTACACTTAAACCCTAAATCTTGATTTTCAGCCTAAAATATGCTAAAATTTTTTTATTAAAAGTAATTCTAATTAATCTTAGAAATTGGAGGAAATAAAAAATGAGCAAAATAAAATTAATTCTTATTTCACTCATGACAATATTAGCATTGTCCTCATGTAATAGTAAAACAACAAGTTCCATATCTGACAGTAATTTCACTACCACTACAACAAGTACAACAACCACCACTCCCACAACAACTTCTCATACTTTGACAACAACTAAACCATCAACTACCACAACCACTTCCAAATCATCAACTACTACCACAACGACTACAACCACAACGACAACTACAACTACAACTACCACGCATGATTATAGTTCTGAAATAAGTGCTTTAGAGCAAGAAAATAATCGCCTACAGAGTGAAATCTCCACCTATCAGAACGAAATAAACAATGAGCAATCTGATATTTCCATCTATGAAATCTACAAATCGGATGCCGAAGATGATGTTGAAGAGGCTAAAATACAGCTTGAAAACGCCAATAAGAAAATGGTTAAAGTTTATGGTGATGGCGGTTGGACTACAGAAGTTGACTCCGAAGCAGTTTCAAAGGCTCAATCTCACTTAGACGATTGCCAAAGAGTTGTTGACGTATACAATGAACTTATATCAGAAAGTCAAAGTAATATTGATTATTATAACACTTGTATATCTAATAATCAAAGTTCTATTGAAAACAACAATAGTCTTATAAACGATTATCGTAGTAGATAATCATAAAACAGGAGGTAACACCATGAAGAAAATTTGTTCCATTCTTGTGATTGCAATAGGAATAACACTATTTGTGATAGGTTATACAACAAAAATTCCAAGCAAAAATTTAACCACATTTTCAATTTTGGAAGGTGACAAGTATAGTGCCATTGACGAATATGTTGGCGGTGACGCTTACAACTATATCATAGGAGCTTCACTTGTCAGCGGTAAAATAGCCGCTGCGAAAATTGAGAGAGTAATTTTTATATCCACTGGCTCATTAATTTTCTCCATTGGCATAATTGGTTTTGCATTTTCATTTAAAACCAAAGAAAAGAAACCTAAAGAAAAAAAAGATGTTGGCGAGCAGGGTGACTTGTCACAAACTAACGAATGAATTTTACAAAGTTCCACAAAATAGTATTGACAAAATGAGTATAGTATGCTATACTATAAATGATGAAAGATTACTTCAATATTTAGTCTAACAGTGAGGACTTATGTCCTTTACTTATATTAATTCTCGGTGTTTCACTACCGCAAATGTGAGCTTTAATTCTCGGTGTTTCACTACCGCAAATGTGAGCTTTAATTCTGCGAGAGGTAGGACTTCAGTTTTACCTCTCGCTTTTATTTATAAGGTGATGAATATGATTAACTTCTATGAAGTAGACAAGAACTACATAAAATATCTTCAACAATATGAACCTAAAATTCCAAACATGGAATACCATACTAACCAAAAATTTGTTTGTGGTATAGTGTTGCGTATAAATCAATATAATTATTATGCACCTATATCTTCCAATAAGAAAAAGCAAAGAACAAATATTTTAATTAAGGATTTAGACGGAACAACCTTATCCTCTATTAAGTTTAGCTTTATGTTTCCTGCAAATTACAATTATTTAAAGAAAATGAATTTTCAAGATATACGAAAACAAGATCCTGCCTATTACAGCCTCCTGTTAAAAGAATACAACTTTTGCAAATCTAATCAAAGTAAAATAGAATCCAGAGCAAAACAAGTTTATAAAATGGGTTGTAATCCAGATCATTATTGTTACAATGTTTGTTGTAAATTCCACCTTTTGGAACAAAAGTATAGAGACTATAATCAGCAACATACCAATACAAAAGAGGTGTCCTCATGTCAGAAATTAAAACAGTAACCGACAAGGAAATATTATCATACTGGGACTCAATTAAATCCGTAAGAGGAGTTGCTATTAAACTCGGTATCTCGTGGCAAAGAGTTATTAAAAGTCTTTCTAGTTTAGGTATTATAGTTAATAATACCCACGCCAAAATCACTCAATACCACAAAGAAGGGAAGTCGGCTAATGAGATTGCCGATTTAATGAATATGAATGTCAATGTTGTGAAAGCCTATCTTCCACGCAACAGACCTCAATACAAAGTTAATCAATCTAAAAATGCTCTAGCAGTACAAAGAAGTAAAGAACGTCACAAGAAGCACTAAAGGGACTTTTAAAAGTCCCTTTTTATTTTACATACTTATCCACAACTTCCTTACCCACTTCCATTTTTAGCATTTGTTCTTTTACAAGTCTGCTGTCGCAGCCACTATAATGTTGCTCAGTTATCCTCAGATCAGAATGTCCTAGGCTCTGACAGGCAATACGCAAATCTCTAATAACATCTTCGCTACCTTTTTGAATACAACTAATATACACGGAATGTGTCTGCCTAAAGCTATGAGTGCTGTACTTACCTTCTATGCCGTGTTTGGCGGTTATATTCTTTAGAAATGTTGTAACGGAATTAAGTTCCATAGGAGCTATTCTGAGTAGTCTGCCGTTCCAATCATACTTCTCATTAGTATATATGATTTCTTCTTCTCCGTCCTCATTTAAGAAAATATCCTCAATATATTTTCTTTTACGTTCTCCGCTTTGAAAAATATAATCTTCCGCATCAAGTCCATAATGCTTAATAACAAAACTCAGCATTTTCTTCGCAGTATCACAAAGCCATGCTGTTCTCCATTTGTCCGTCTTGTCCTCTTGCAACGTCAAGTAATCTACAATTTTTCCGTTATTATCGGTTAAGTCCTTGACCCTCAAAGTCATTATATCTCCGTAACGATAGCCTGAGTTACAAGCAAAGATTATAATATTTGCTTTGAAATATTTTTTACTCTGAAACAAATCTTCCAAAATCACATTTAGATCATCAGGTCTGAACCAGCTTGCAGACTTCTGCCTACTTGCCGTATGTTTTGTAATAGCATTTCTATGACCCTTTTTTCGCTTTGGCTGTTTTGTTATTTGTATTCCTGTCGGAAGTCTATCCGATAAATCGAAAATTTTGCAAGTTTGAGCCGTACTAATATTCATTTTTCATTCCTCCTGTTATATACATAACGTAAATATTATTCCTGCCATCAACATAACACCTGTAAAAAGCAAGCCAAAACCACCATAGGCAACGTTCCTCACTATCATTCTGACCTTTCTCTGACGTTCTTCTCTAAGCCTTTGGCGGCGTTTAGCCTTTAGATATGCTTTCCGCATATTATAATCTTGTTCTTCCTCTATCTTCCGTAGCTCTTCTTTACGATCGTTGTCTAGCATTTTCACAAAAAGTAATGTATTCGTATTTTCATTTTTCATATTTATTCCTCCTATATTTATTCCTGCATAAAGAAATACTCCTATCAATCAATGTGATTAATAGGAGTATTTATATTTATTATATTAGTTTTATACACACAATCGCTTTCATATTACAAGTAAACTGTCTATTTCTGTAAGTCTTTCCTCGTAGCCCTCTGTATAAGTGTCGAGGTCAAGATCTACTGTGACAGTGCTGACCGCACCAAGCTCTCCACACTCTCCGTAGCATTCGATGAGCAACGCCTTGACGGCTTCCTTGTTCTCCTCTGGGAAGACCCAGCAAGGGGCGTTCCACTTACCCTGTATCTGCTTTGCCCCTGCGACAAAGCTCTTGTTGTACGGACTGTTGACCTTGATTTTCTCGTTTTCAACTGTAACTATCATGTTATTTACCTCCTATTATATTATATTACTTCTTATTGTCAGGTATCTTAGCCCATATTGCCTCTCGATAAGCCAACTCTTGGCTATAGGTTTCATGCCATTGCTTATCCAATTCTTTTCGTTCCTCAAGCGTAAGACTTCTACCCTCATCAATAGCCTTGTAAAATGCGTCATCATAAATCTTTTGAGCTTTATCAAAAGCTCCTATCGGATTGTATTTTCTGTTAATTTCTCTCCGCTTATTTTCACTATGGTTCACACATAGGTAAATAACAATTAAAATAATGGTAGCTAGTAACATTGCTTATTCCTCCTCGTTTAGTTCATGCTCGTTGTAAATTTCTTCATTATTTCTAATTAATTATACCACAAAATTCCTCATTAGTCAACTAGAATTTTGTCAAAAACGTCCATAAAATCAGATAACATAGCTATTTTTATTAGCCACATTTTACACTCGTCATCAGTATAGCCGTTACACTTCATTTGTGCGATATGTAATCTAATACGCTTATTCCGTTCCAATGATCTAATACGTTCCATAAGACGGTTATCGGGGTGCTGTATCACCATGTTATTCTGTTTTTCTGTCATTTAAAATTCCTCCTTAAAAGTATGGTTTTATTTTATTTTTTAAACTTAGAACTCGGTTACATTCTCATATTTATCTTCATCAAAATTAAATATTTTAGATGTGTCTCCACCTACATCGGCACAAACTTCATAAGCATCTCTACAGCCCTCAATACAACTATAATTGCCATTCTTCGCAGCCGTAAGTGTCATGTTAAGTTCATCCCATTCCTTACCATTCTTATCACCAAAAGTAAAAACAGGATAAGCTTTTCTTTCTTCGTCTACAAATGCAACAAAATTATAAGCATTTGTTTCTACGAAATATCTTTTAAGTCCTTCATTAATTGTAAGTTTCATTACATAAAATCCTTTCATTAATTTTTTACCGCATTTGCCTTGTCATCAGATACGGCTTAAATCTTCCAAACATTCAAACAGATAATGCCCTTGTTATCAGCATAAACGTTATCAACGCTCGATACTTCCGCATAATTCATATGCTCCGGAACATCTCCGTAATCTCCGTCATAAACAATTTTCTCCTCATCGTCCGACCATATCTGAATGTGTTGCGCATCAGGATCAATGAATAGTTGCATAAATTCTTGTACTGTCATAACATTTTACCTCCTCTATCATTTAATTACACTTAAAATAAAATGCTCCTCATCATCAATAAACCACCCTTCAATCTCAGCATTTTTCCATTCTTCATGAAGTCCATCATTTCTTGACATTTCGCCAATTGTTGTACACAAAGTTGTATTTTCATTAACTTCATACAACTCAACATCCATATTATCTATATTAGATGATGCTTTTTCACAAAACTCTTTTACTGTCATAGTTAAATATCCTCCTCATTCTTGATTGCCTTTGCACTGATTATCTTTACGGCTCTGCTTCCGTAGTGGTTCTTGACAGCCTGTATAGCCTCACCACGATTGTTCACGTTGTAAACTCTTGTTCTTTCGTGGAATGGTAAACCTTTGAACATAAACACTACCATATAATCTTTCATCATCACACCTCCTCATCGTCAACAAGGTCATCTATTTCCAGTTCATAGCATAGGTCACTCAAAACCGCTTCTTGAGCGGCTACATAGCGATAAACTTCACGCTTTTTAGCGTTCTTCTTATCGTTGTTATATTCCTTGTCTGCCTGCTCAAGTGCTTTCGCTGTCTCGTTGTACATCTTTATTATAATTCCGATCATTTCTTCTCTTGTCATGGTTAATTCCTCCTTAAAATAAATGTTTTATTCGCTTTCAAGCGTGTTATTGGCACTCTCAATAACTTCATGCGGTCATTTTGAGTATATAGGGCGGCTTATATAACCGCCCTCAGTTTTGTTTATATTATGCTTTTTTAGATCGTTCACATGGTATATCGGTGAGAACATAGTCCCAGCTTGTGCCATAATGAGTGACGCCCCATACATATAGATCTAAACCCTCATTGTAATATACTATCTCGTTAGTATATTCTTCAAGGATACTAGCACCTTGTGCAGAAATGATGAAATATTGAAATATTTCTGAATAACGTTCACTGTTTTTAAGATCGTCAATTTCATTTTCCAATTCTGAAATTAATTCAAGATTATCTTCTTCTTCCGCATCCTCTAAACGTTCTTGCAATTCCTCTAGTTTATCGGTGTATTCCTCATAATCTAACGTATTGCCGTCTGAATCCTCGTAAGTTACATCCGAGCCGTTGACCTGCTCCCAGTAGCCGATCTCAGCCGTTGTTGATAAGATGTTGTTACACATAACAGCATCAAATGACTTTGTAAGCGTTGCATAGTCAACAAAACCATTTTGCTTGCCATAGTCTGAAATCTCGTTTCCACAAAAATGTGTGCCGAATCTTGTTTGTGTTTTTGCCATAATAATTCCTCCTCAAATATGTATCGTTTTGGTTTGCTATGTTGTATGGTGTGTTTATTTTCCTCATGCGGAAAACATCCACATATACCGCCCTTTATGGGCGGTTATCACTAAACCATTTTAAATGTAAATTCCGCATTATGAATGTGATCTGAATTATATCCACCTCCAGCAACCGCCCTCAGATCATCTCTAATGTATGATTTAATGTGATCCATGCCATAGAAATGATCGGGGTTAATGGTATATGTATCGCTGAATGTAAATATCTTGCCTGGATACCATTCAGGCACACCCTTAATATCTGGATGCTTCTCATCCATGGTATATTTAATTTGTGCAAAGATCTTAATTTTGTTACTCATAATAATTGACCTCCTTATGGCTTGCTATTTCGATTAAAATTCTTCGATATATTCAAATTCGTCCGGGTCAAATGTAAATACCTCCTGCATTGCCCGTGGCGTGCCTATGCTATACGCACATTCTTCAGCGGTCTCACAGCCGTCAAGATTGCTATAGTCGCTGTTCTTTGCAACATCAATTGTTAGTTCTTCGTCAAATAGGTTCTCATAAATCATGAACCCCTTGCCGTTCTCGTCCACGAATACAACGCAGTTATATGCGTTCGTTTTACAAAAAAATCTTTTCATTTTTAATTACCTCCATTTTTTTATTTACGTTTGTTTTTTTGTTTTTTATTGTCTCTTTTCTTTTGTTTTACACTTGACTTTTTATTTTTTTTGTGTTATCTTAAAATATGGTTGATTAAATTCAGATCATTGCACTGGATTCAATCGTATTAGCGGTTATATGTGTAACCGCTAAAAGTTTAGGTAAACTGTTAGCGAGATCCCTTTTTTGTCATCCCAGGAATTCGGAAAACTGGATTGAAAATATTTTGAGCCTATTTTTTTCAAGATTTTCCTATCGTACATTTGACGTTGTTCAATTCGGTTTTAGCCGGTTCGGATAGAAAATATTTAATTTTCAAGTTGCAAAAATTTGTTATTGATCATAAATCAATTTAATTTACTAGCTGCCACAGACCTTGCAAAAGTCAACTAGATTTTTTGTTGTGCGGGATCAACTCCATTTCATTTTAAATTTATGGGGTGGGGCTGAAACAGTCAACCCCCTAGAAC
>OGWR01000218.1_pt1 | contig 52133 bp, 49 predicted proteins | sample 1576061 | NCBI WGS metagenome assembly OGWR01 (sample SAMEA3541511, study PRJEB24748) | human gut metagenome | biome: human gut; feature: human-associated habitat; material: faeces | place: China | collected 2012 | reverse complement strand
TTGTAAGCCAATGAGAAAAATAATACAAGTTTTCGGCTCACTAAATGCCGGAGGTGCCGAGAGTCGAATGCTTGATGTATACCGGGCAATCGATCGTACTAAATATAGATTTATTTTTGTCACACTCGATACTTCCGAAAATCAATTTTACGAAAAAGAGATAAATTCCTTAGGAGGCGAAATAATAAAGATTCCATCTCCCAGACAGGTAGGAGTGATTCGCCACTTTCGGGAACTTTACACATTGTTTACCAAATTATCAGAAAAGGGAGAATGTGTTATTCATTCCCATACATCTTATCATTCAGGGATAGTGCTTGCTGCGGCAAAAGCAGCAGGAATAAGAATCCGTATAGCTCACGCGCGAACAACCAATACTGTAAACAGGAATACTTTAGCGCAGAAGGCAATGGTAGCAGCAGGTAAAATTCTGCTGCGATTTTTTGCATCCTATCGTATGGCTTTGAATCCGGAAACTGCAATTGCATTATTTGGAAAAAAGAAATATGAACAAGGGAAAGTTCTCATTATTAAAAATGCCATACCATTGGAGCGATTCAAAAATCCTAAGGTGTGTGCAGACTTGTCATTCTTGCCTACAGATTCGATTGTAATTGGTCATATCGGTCGATTCGAGCCTATGAAAAATCATAGTTTCATTATTGATTTTTTTGAGACCTTTCTTAAAAATGAGCCCAAAGCTCACCTCATTTTAGTTGGCGATGGCCAGTTAAGGGATAATATTGAAACATTGGTAAGGGAGAAAGGACTCGATGAATCAGTTCATTTCATGGGCCTTCGCAGGGATATACCATCAGTTCTCAGGCATTTTAATCTATTCGTTTTCCCATCTTTTTTCGAGGGATTAGGAGGGAGCGTGTTAGAGGCCCAAGCCAGTGGAGTACCCTGTTTAATATCAGATACAATACCTGCTAATGTAGATATGGGTTTAGGCCTGATACGAAGAGTCGGTTTGGAACGGCCTATGTCGCAATGGATTGAAGCGTGCAATAGGCAGATATCAGTACCTCGTCCTGATTATGACACTATTTATAAAACATTTAATAATGCGGGATTTACTCTTGAAAAGGAATTAGCACAACTAACTTCAGTTTATGAAAACGCTTACGATAATCACTACGACATACAATAGGGCTTACTGCATACATCAGGTTTACGAGTCGTTGAAGAGGCAGGACTGCGACGATTTCTGTTGGCTCGTAGTTGACGATGGTTCAAAAGATAATACTCGCGAAGTTATCGAGGGCTTTATTGCCGAAGGACTCATCGACATCGAATATATCTATCAGGAAAATAAAGGCATGACAGGCGCCAGGAATACGGCCTACGCCGCTTGCAAGACCGAAATCAATACGATCATCGACTCTGACGATTGGCTGGCAGATGGTGCCGTTAGGAAAATTATTGACTTTTGGCGAGCAAACAAACGTGACAACATCGCCGGCATAATGGCGCACAATGTTAACCCCGGAGGGGAAATCATTGGCACAAAATTCCCCTCTGGAATAAAAGAATCTACAGTGTTCGAAATCTTTGGTAAATATGGAGCCAAAGGCGACAAAAAGCTGATTTATCGCACTGATATTGCTCAAAAATATCCGTATCCTGAAATACCCGGCGAAAACTTCTTCCCGCCAAGTTACAAGTTTTTCCAAATCGACCTTGGCTATAAAATGTTGCTTACGGATGACGTTGTCTGTGTCGTGGATTATAACGATGACAGCATGAGCTTTGACAAAATAAGTCAGTATCGTCGCTGCCCCAACGGCTTCGCGATATATTATAATCTCTGCATGAAAATATATCGTAAGCCGCGTGATATTGCAAAAAATTGCCTGATGTATATAGCTTGCATGAGAATTGCGAATAAGAACGCGATTGTATCTAATTCAAGCAGACGAATAACCACAGCTTTTTTATACCCTTGGGGATGCATACTGGCAAATTACTTATTAAGGACGAACCGAAAAGCATTGTCTGTCCCCCAAAAACACTAACAACTATCCCATAAATATTGAGATAGACCTTTTATGCATCAAAATAAATTTTTTAATAAAACGTTTCTTGAGCGAAAATCAAGTGGCCTGATAGCATTATCTCTACTTGGAGTTACTCTGATATCACTATTGCTTTTCAAACCTGAGACGTCAGCGTTTCAGAACGCATTATCGGAAATGTGCGTTCTGTTTCGAGCTCCGGTTACCCTATTTTGCTATTTCTGTGTTGCAGCACTTTTATTCCTTGTCTTTTCTAAATATGGAAAAATTCGTCTCGGAGGAAAGGATGCGAAACCTGAGTTCAGCACATTTTCATGGCTTTCATGCTTATTCATGGCAGGATGCGGGATAGGCATAGTTTTCTACTGCCAGGAGCCAATTCTGCATTATTTCAATAATCCTTATACCGGGAATGTATCAGGCGATCCAGTTTCAGTAGCTTATTCGCTCACACTGTTCAACTGGACAATCAATGATTGGGTACAATTTGCATTACTCGGTGTAATTATTGCTTATTTTCATTACAATCGAGGAAAAGATCTTCGATTAAGCTCTATACTTCCTGACGCAACACCGATATGGACTAAAAGGGCGATTGACATTATCATGGCAATTGGAGTGATCTCAGGTCTGACGACCTCACTCGGCCTCGGAGTAACACAAATTGGGAAGGGCTTTGACTATGTCTTTAATACTACAATAAGCCCTTATGTGCTAATGTTCCTGATTGCAGTCGTTGCCGGCTGGTCAGTTACTTCCGGCCTTAAGAAAGGGGTAAAGTGGCTATCGAACATATCCACAATTATGGTATGCATACTTATGGCTTCTGTTGTCGTAATTGGAGTATTCTATCTGGATATTTTCTTTTTTCTCGATTACATAGCCAAAGGCAGCGGTCTTTTGTTATGGAATTATTTTGATTATAACGACTTTTATAACCAATCATCTGATGCCTGGGCCGCAGCAAATCCGATATTTTTCAATTTGTGGTTCGCCGCCTGGGCCGCATTCGTAGCTGTGTTTGTTGCTAAGATATCGAGAGGCCGCACAATCCGAGAATTTATACTCGGAGTTGTTGCCTTTCCAACCATATTCACAATTATATGGTTTGGCATTTTCGGATGTGTTGGTGCTGAATATCGTGACTTGATTTATAAGGCAATGTCAAATGACGTTCCTACTGCTTTATTCATCTTTTTTCAGAACATAACCAACAGTAACTTCTACGTCATACTATCAGCCTCAGCGCTATTGACAATATGCCTTTTCTTTATTACCTCATCCGACTCCGGTTCATACGTAGTTTCGACATTGTTGTCGAAAGAGAGAAATGTCGGCGCTCGTGACAAGATCTTTTGGGCTACGGTCCAATGCGTCGTTGCCATGGCGTTATATTGGTGTGGAGGCCTTGCTCTTGTCCAATCAGTATCCGTTATTATGGGCATTTTAGTGATGGCGCTTATTCTTGTAGGTTTCGTGTTTTTCGTCATTAAGCTCAGAACCGATAAAACAATCAAATGAAAAAGTATCTACTTACGTTGTTTATAGCTTTGTCAGCACTTACTGACATAAAAGCCCAAATTCCCTATTTTGCCGGAACTGTCGGTGATGGTAAGCTATATGGTTATACCTCCCTCAAATTCAGGCCGGGAATAAATGCGCAGGAAACATATACCAATTTCCAGTATGGTATCACAGATTACGGAGCAGTAGGCTTAGATCTCTACACCTCAAACGGAAGTGCTTATACAGGATTCCTCATCAGAGGAGGCTATTCATTCAGTAAATGGTTCAGCGTTGGCGCACAAGTTACACCTTCGTTTAACCTCAATGATAGTTTTCGATTCAGCTATCTTACCGGAGCTATCTATCTCAACGGTAACATCAGCCGCGACGGCAAATTCTTCTGGTGTAGCAATACCTTTATCACTATCAACGATGGAGATAAAGACACCTATATGAACTGGGAATATCTCGGAATGAATATACCTACTACCAAAGGACAGAGTATCACCCCAATGGCCGGATTGATTCATTCGTGGAAATTCGATCAGGATGTAGATCTCGCTATCGGCGCATACTATACAATTTGCAACTGGAATATTTATTTTTGGGGCAATGACTTTTTCAAGTCTAATCCCCGAATTGTTGCTGGTGTAGATTTTACATTTTGAATTCAGAGAAATGATTGACAATATATCCGGGCACAAGGCAATAGTCATCTGCTATGACCACTACAATCCCTTAGGCCTTATCAGGTCTTTGGGAGAAGGAGGGATTTCTCCCATTATAATTTTAATCGGGAAGAATCCCTTTTTGATAGATAAGTCGAAGTATTGTGGCTTAATTCACAATGTTAAAGACAAAGATGAGGCTATTTCCTGCCTGTTGCAAAATTATGGCAGTGAAAAGATTCTCCCATTTGTTTTTACTTGCAATGATAAATCGCAAACTGCTGTAGAAGATAATTACGATCGCCTACTGGGAAAATTCATCTTTTTCAACTCCGGCAAAAAAGGTAGGACACTGGAGTTCATGAACAAGCATAACATCATGCTCGCGGCCGCAAAAGTCGGGCTTGACATTCCCAAAGGAGAAGTAGTCCGACGCGGTGTTTTGCCACAGAATGTTCCTTACCCCGTAATAACAAAATCGATAACTTCCACGTCGGGCGGTTGGAAAGACGATGTCTTTATCTGTAAGAATGAGAAAGAACTGCTTGAGGCATATGCTAAAATTAAGTCTGAGATAGTTCTTGTCGAAGAATATATTGACAAGGAAAATGAATTGTGCCTCGACGGAATAAGCATCAATCACGGTCAGGACGTATGGATGCCGTTGAAATGTAATTATATCCGCTCTTCTAATAAATCATACGGCAATTACATGGTGATGTCGCCATTTGATGACCATGAACTTGATCGAAAAATCAATGATTTATTCAGATTAATCGGGTTTGACGGAATTTTCAGCATTGAATTCTTAGTGACGAAAGATAATCGGCTTATCTTTCTGGAAATCAATTTCCGCCACTCTACCTGGACCTATTCGTCGACATACGCAGGCGCGAACCTCCCGATAATCTGGGCAAAATCAATGCTTTCAGGAAGGCTTGAGCGTGACGATGTCAAACTTATGGCCGAACATTTCACTGCCATGAATGAAATCGGCGATTTCAAGGAATTCGCGTTTTCGAAAAATGTCGGCATTATTAAATGGCTGAAGGAGTTCCATGACTGTAATTGCACCTACTATTATAATAAGAAAGACAAAGCTCCTTTCTGGTCAAAGTTAAAGCATACTTTCCTGAAACATTAAAGAGCAAAGTTTTGCCTTATCGACATTTATGGTTCTGACGAACAAAGAAATTAGGAATAATGCCTGAACGCATAATAATAACGCAGCCGTTCCCATTTTCGTTATGGTTGCTGATGATAATCGGGGTTATCGGGTATGGCTTATATACCCGTAAGGTCAGCGTGTGCGTAAACGAGAACTTCAGTTACACCCGCACTCTTTCTGCCCCGGCTCTGTTTTGGATAACGACATTGATTATGGCATGGTTTGCCGGTAATGTTTTTGCCAACGATGTCTATGTCTATAGGTTCTCCTATGTCAATCAACCGCAGGGCTTCACCTGGTCAACCCTCTTTGCCTTGGGTTTGGGAGATAATCCTTCATACAAAATGTTCAGATGGCTCTCGCTGAAGTACATTACTCGAGATCCAGCCATATTCCAGCTCCTATGGGTAGGAACGGCTCAAATCTTGTTCATGACAACCTATCGCCGTTACAGCGTGTCGATGTCGCTGACCATATTTATGGTTATCGCATCCGGATTGTTTTATTTTACGTCTGTGTCATGGAAGCAGTCAATGGCAATGTCGATAGGCTTCGCGGTGACTCCTCTTGCGCTGAATCGCAAATGGTTGATATATTATGGCGTATTGTTGATTACTTCTACAATTCATCCCTATATTTTATTGTATGGTGTATTTCCCTTTTTTGTAAGTCCCCGGCTTTGGACTAAAAAGAGCGTAATTCTTCTTGTCGCTATGTTGGGCGTCGGGATGATGCTTTCTGTTGTCGTCGGGACAGCGTTGGAAATTACGCAGCAAGTATTTGGTGATGATCATGAAGCTTTATGGTTTAGTGAAGATCACGGTATCAAGCCGGAACGCGTAGTTTTTTATGCGATTTGTCCTGTGTTTGCATTGATTTATAGAAAACGACTTAAAGAACTCGCTAATCCAGCCATGAACGCAATGATTCAGATGTCTGTGATTAGTTTCGGTTTCATGGCAATGTCGATGAGTGGAGGGGCTAACTTCATATCACGTATGGGAAACTATTTTGAGCCATTTACATATGTAGCATTGCCTTACATACTGATGGAGATAGTGCCCAAAAAGTCACGTACAGCTATTCTCTATGGCGTAATAACATTATATCTCATATTCTTCACGTTCTTACAGCTCAAACGTGGATCAATCTGGTGAGAAAACCATAAATAAAATGATTCCCAAAAAGATACATTATTGTTGGTTTGGTAGGAATCCATTACCGGCGAAAGCAAGAATATGCATAGATTCCTGGAAAAGATTTTTACCTGATTATGAAATAATAGAATGGAATGAAGAAAACTTCGATGTAAATTCCATTCCATACACGCGCGACGCATATGCTGCAAAAAAATATGCGTTTGTCAGCGATTATGCGCGTTTTAAAGTCCTTTATGAAAATGGAGGAATTTATTTCGACACTGACGTCGAAATCATAGCTCCTTTAGATGATGTAATTGCGGCGGGCCCGTTCATGGGTTTCGAATTGAATCCTAATCCAAGCAGCAAGCAATATCCTTGTGGCGCAGTAGCGGCAGGACTTGGACTTGGTGCTGAAAAAGGAATGCCATTATATAAGGAAATAATCGATTACTACCAGAATACAGTATTCACTACCGGTCTGAAAAGTGTGACTGTCGTCTATCATGTCAGTCAATTATTACGCAAACAAGGGCTATCAGCACGAGAGGGAATTCAACACGTTGCCGGAGTCAACATTTATCCGGCAGACTGGTTCAATCCTTTCGACGACGGAACGGGCCGGGTAAATATGACTGCCAATACGCGCACTATACATTGGTATTCAAAAACATGGATGGATTCTCGGATACGGAGACGTATACCTCTCACGCGTTTTATACACCGTATCATAGGCGATAGGTTTACCGGAGCAATCAAACAACGACTTCAAAAAATATTGGGCATAAAGCTTTAAGGATGGATAACCAATATCTCATTCGTCTTGACGATGCATGTCCGACGCAGAATAGGGAACGATGGTTAAGAATCGAAAGGATTCTTGATAGACACAATGTGTGTCCTATGGTTGGAATTGTGCCGGATAATAGAGATCCGAAGTTGAAGTGCAGCAAACCTGATGGCAGTTTCTGGGATAGGGCTCGCGAATGGCAGCGCAAGGGCTGGACAATCGCTCTACATGGTCTTCATCATGAATGTCATAAGTGTCACGGCGGCCTCAATCCATTATGGAGTGACACTGAATTTGTCGGACTCGATTATGAAACTCAACTTCGGATGTTAAGGACCGGAGTAGAAATATTACGGAAAGAGGGGCTCGGTATTGACTATTTTTTTGCGCCGAGCCACACATTCGACATTAACACAGTGCGTGCACTTAAGGAGGTTGGAATACGCTACATAAGCGACACAATCGCTCTGCGTCCATATGCTGCTCACGGTATTTCTTTCATTCCCCAGATAGGTGGTCGATGCCGAAAAATGTATCTGTCGGGTACCTATACTTTCTGCTTCCATCCCAACACTATGAGCGAGAAGGATTTTAATGACTTAGATCGCTTTCTGACTGACAATATAAGCTGCTTCACGTCGTTCGACAAGCTATCTCTCAGCAATCTTTCAGGAATGAGATGGTCTGACCGATTGTTCAGAGCCATCTATTTCTTTCGCAGAAACTTAAAAGCGCCCAAAAAGTAAGAGCATGAAGCGCATTCTTATTATTCATCCGTCAATGGAAATTGGAGGTGCCGAGCGCGCACTGCTCGGTCTGCTTGATTCGATTGATTATAATAGCTACAAAGTAGATCTGCTACTGTGTTCTCACACGGGAGATTTCATGCCTCTTATCAATAATCATGTAAATCTCTTGCCGTATGACCGATGTTTTGATTTCTTTCAATGTCCGGTTTCGCAGCTTGTTAAAAACAGACAATTAATAATGGCAGCCATACGCGTGTGGGCCAAATATGAAGAGCGGCGACGAGCCCGACGACGCGGTCTCTCACATAGTGTCTGGCACGCTCAGCAACTGATACATAGGGCTGCCGGACCTTGGTTGCCACGCATTAGAGGTCATTACGATCTTGCGATTAACTTTTTAGGCATCCCATCAATTCTCATCCATAGTGTCAATGCTTCGGTCAAGATGACATGGATACATACTGATTATTCCAAGATAGTATATGATGCCGAATTGGATCGCCGTATGTATAATGCCGTTGATTGGATTGTAAATGTTTCGGATGACTGTAAAAGGGTGTTTGATAGATTTTATCCTGATTTTGTGGATAAATCCATCGTGATTGAAAATATATTGAACCGCAGACTGGTTGATAAACTTGCTGAGAGAGATGAGAATCTTCCTTTCACACGTGATCACATGAACTTGCTGTCAATTGGACGTTATAGTAAACAAAAGAATTTTGAAAGTATACCTGAGATATGTAGGTACCTGATCAAGGCCGGTGTGAAATCGTTCAAATGGTATATTATAGGATATGGAGGCACGGAAGCTTTGATACGCGAAAATATTGAACGATTCGATGTCGCTGATTATGTTGAGATTCTCGGCAAAAGAGTGAATCCATACCCTTATATCAAGGCTTGCGATATTTACCTTCAACCATCGCGTTTCGAAGGCAAAGCTGTTACTGTGCGTGAAGCGCAGATGCTTGGGAAACCGGTTGTGGTTTCATCCTATGAAACTGCTTCGAGTCAGATTCGCGATGGCATTGACGGAGTGATTCTGCCGATGGAGACCCAGATATTCGCCAATGAGTTGGCTCAACTTTTATCGGATGGGGATCGTCTACACAAACTTGGAAGATATTGCGCCGGTCATGATTTCAGCAACGATCATGAAGTATCAAGGATATATAATCTGATAAAATAATCTTATGGCGATTCAATACGATAAGATCAAACTCATAATTTGGGATCTTGATGATACATTCTGGAGTGGTACCTTAAGCGAGGGCCCAATAACTCCCATCATAGAAAATATGGAGTTAATCCCGATGCTAACAGAACGCGGCATCGTCAACATGGTATGCTCTAAAAATGATGAAATTCCGGCTGAAAAAGAACTTGCAAAACTTGGCCTGGATGTCTTTTTTGTCTTCAATTCCATTAACTGGCTTCCTAAGGGACAACGAATAGCCGAACGTATCAAGCAAATGGGATTTCGTCCAGTGAACTGTCTCTTCATAGACGATAACATCCAGAACCTTGAAGAAGCAAAATACAGTGCGGACGGGTTGATGACCGCTCTTCCTACAGAAATCAGGGCATTGAAAGAGCATTTTGAATCTATGCCCGTGACAGATGCCGGGCATAAGCGACTAAAACAATACAAAGTACTTGAGACCAAGGCAAAAGCTGCCGCCGAATTCAGCGACAATACCGAGTTCTTGTTCAGCTCGAATATTCATGTGGATATTTGTTATGATTGTCTCCATGAGCTTGATCGCTTGTCCGAATTGGTGCTTCGTACCAACCAGCTGAATTTTACTAAACGACGCGACACCAAGGATGAAATAGAAGCTCTCATAAATAACCCCGATTGCACAACCGGCTATGTCAAAGTCCATGATAAATTCGGAGACTATGGTATAACGGGCTTTTTCGCAGTAAAAAACAATCGTTGTATTCATTTTCTCTTCTCATGTCGCACTATAGGTCAGGGCATTGAGCAATATGTTTATGCTCAGCTCGGATATCCTGAACTTAAGACCATAGCACCGGTAATTGGAGCGGTTGATAGAAGTGATGCTCCAGCATGGGTAAACCATGTCTCGGAGGGATCAAAAGATAATAAGAAATCTGCCAATATTAAAATACTTTTCAAAGGTGCTTGCGACTTGGGGCAAATGGCAATGTATCTTAACTCAGACTTAATAATCGATGAGTTCACTTACATCGGGAAAAAGCGACACAATCACATTGAATTCCACAATCATTCGGTCAATTATCTCCAATTCCCATTTTTGGATTCAGATATGCGTGCCGAGATTCTCAAATTGCCTTTTGCCGACGAAGAGATGTTTGATTCACAACTCTACTCGCCAGACATAGCATTAGTGGTCGTGTCTACCATGATAGAACCAAATCTGGGAATATATAGAAGAAAGAAAGACGGTTATGAAATAGCAGTACTTGAGGGGCGCTATCCACTCACAGACTCAAACAATTGGCAGAAATATATCAAACGTGAAATATTCGATGCTGATAATGGATTCTCCGAAGATTTCTTAAAAAGCTTCAGTGAGGATTATGAATTTTGCGGGATGCTTTCTCCTGAAAAAATATTAGCAAATGCTCAGGAACTACTTGCAAAAGTTAATGATAATACAAGAGTATGCTTCATTTTAGGGCCGGAAATAGCTTATGAAAAAGAAACAAAAGAGGGATACATAGGTCGACACGAACAATACGCAGCAATCAATCGTCTATTTAGGAAATATGCAGTAACAGATCCAAAAATGTTGTTACTTGATACAAATGATTTCGTAAAAAGTCAAAATGATTTTACGGATAATATCAATCATTGGCAGCGAAAAGTTTATTATGGTATGGCTTCGCGGCTAAATGAATACATAACCCAAATAACGGGGTGTAAGGTGTCACAAAAAAGCAGACTATTTCTTGCATTCACCGACGTGAAATATCGTTTGGTTCGTGCCGGCTTCCTCGAAACCGCACTTTGGAAAGCAATCCGCAGACTCAGAAATTACATTAGCTGTAAGAAATGAATATTTTTGCTATTCTGACAAATTTGATTTGTCGTTTTAGAGGTGAGGTATCTACGTATACACTTATAAAGCGTGGAATGAGTGTAGGTAAAAATTTCCACAGAATGAATGGTGTCTGGATAGATCCCGGACATGCGTGGCTAATAAGTATAGGGGATGATGTCACAATAGCGCCACGTGTAACCATTCTCGCTCATGATGCTTCACCACAAGCATTTAGACAAATAACAAAGATTGGCCGCGTAAATATCGGCAATAGCGTCTTTATCGGAGCCGGTTCGATAATTCTGCCAGGTGTTACGATCGGCGATAATGTGGTTATTGGCGCCGGCTCAGTGGTTACGAAAGATATTCCTGATAATTGTGTGGCTGCCGGTAATCCCGCAAAAAATATATTGCGCATCTCAGATTATCTTGATAAAATCGATAATATCGAAATATTTTTTGATTCACCTCATGATTACTTCCCAAATATTTCGGATGAGCGACGTAAAATGCAGAGAGGTGTATTATCAAATAATCGTTTTGTCCTTTTAGGAAAGAAATCACAATGAAACGACGTATATTTTCCATACTTTATCGTCTGACAGGTCATTTAATGCCGGATTCATATCTTTATATCCCATTATTTGGCAGAAACATACATATTTCCGTAGGATTATATTACAGGCGTTTTCTTGCATCCAGAGCAATTGCCAAATGTGGGGAAAATGTTAATTTTGAACGCGATGCCCGTTTTTCCAGACATCTTAGTAATCGGGGCTTATTCAAGACTCTTATATCCCGGACGGCGTAACTATAGGGAAATATTGTATGTGATGGACTGAAATTGTATTCTATACAAGCAACCATAATAAGTACAGGGCTGACATTCCTATGTGTAAATAAGGATTTAAAAATGACGTCCAGTAATATAGGATGATAGCTGGATTGGGATAAGAGTAATAATATTGACTGATGTAACGATTGGACGACGATCTATAACCGGAGCAGTGGCAGCCGTTTCCAGAGCTATTGCGCCTTATTCAAATGCAGCGGGTAATCCGTATAGACTTGTCGGATCTCGCCTTAGACCGGAATAGACAATATTAAAATAGCAAAACTTCCGCCCAGAATGGAGACAACAAGCAGCAAGACGAAACGCATTTTCAAGAACACCCTTTTCCTTTACGGACGCACGTTCCTGACAATGATTATTTCGCTCTATACTTCGCGCATCAATCTTGAGGCGCTTGGTGTGGCAGATTATGGCGTCTATAATGTTGTTGGAGGGTTCATTGCGCTATTTGCAATAATAACCGGGCCTCTTTCAGGAGCCTTCAACCGTTATCTCTCATACGCCGTAGGTAAAGGTTGTGCGGAGCATAGCGCGCGTCTCTTTTCATCGATTCTCAATTTCCAGATTTTATTCAGCATAGGTATCATTATACTCGCCGAACCGCTTGGAATATGGTTTCTGAATAACAAGATGGAGATACCAGCGGAAAGTCTCGTTGCGGCAAATTGGGTTCTTCAGTGTAGTATTCTGACATTTGTGCTTGGCTTGATAAATCTACCCTATGCATGCTCAATGGTCGCACATGAGAAAATGAACATTTATGCAGTGATGGGTATTCTTGAAGCCTTGTTGCGTCTTGGACTATGCTTCTTCCTTCTAATTACTCCTATAAACCGCCTTATTACGTATGCTCTCGGGCAGTTAGGGATCTATATATTGATGCGTATTATCTACGGAGCTTACTGCGCACGCAAATTTCCTGAATGCAAATATAAACCGATTATTGACAAAAAACTCATTAGAGAGATTTCGGGATTTGCCGGATGGTCGTTTCTCGGAAGCACTGCCTACATACTAAACACACAAGGTGTCGCGATAATCATGAACCTTTGCTTCGGGGTTGTAGTCAATGCCGCAAAAGCTATAGCACAGCAAGTTGAAGGTGCTGTCATGACGCTTGTGAGTAACTTCACGGTGGCTTTTTCTCCTCAGATTACCAAGTCATATGCTGAAGGCAACAAAGAATATATGTTTTCAGTAATGCGCCGAGGATCGAAGTTCTCAGTCTTTTTAATGCTCTTTTTTCTTATCCCTATTGAATTCGAGGCAGACACAGTGCTGAAAATATGGCTTGGGGAAGTGCCGGAATGGTCTGCAACTTTTCTCCGGCTCTCTCTTGTATGTTCAACTATAAACAGTCTTGGAGGCCCCTTTTATCAAGGTATTATGGCACAAGGGAATATCCGTAATTATCAGATTGCCGTCACATTGGTGGGATGTCTTGTATTTCCTCTTACATGGTTGTCATACAGATTGGGAGGCGATCCAACCATATTCTATGTGGTGTATATTGCAGTATATTTCATTCTGATATGGATTCGGAATTATTATGCGCATAAATTACTTGGATTCAGTATTCTTGACTTCACCAAAACGGTATTCTTGCCAATAGTATGGTGTGCTATCGTCGCATCACTTATTCCGCTTCTGATTTATATAATAATACCAGACGGTTGGATTCGACTTGTTGTGCTAATATTTGCGTCAATAATCTGCACGTCAATTACGGTTCTGTATTTAGGAATGACAAAACATGAACGTGAAATAATTGTAAATGCAATTAAAAACAGATTGCATATTCAACAGAGATAATTACTCTATCTATGAGAAAGATCCTCCATAAAATATATCGCTCTCTTTTCCCTGTGCCGGTCAATAATCTCAAAGCTGAGATTACACTCACACAGCCATCGTCTCTTCTAAAAGGCCGGAATGTCGCCATAATTGGCGGAACCCGCGGAATAGGCAGGGCAATGGCAGAAAAATTTATAGCTGAAGGAGCAAGAGTCATTATTACAGGCCGAAGCGGTGATAGAGTCATAAAGGCAGCCATGGATCTCGGCTGCTCATCATGCACACTCGATATAAGCAATTGCGATGATTTTACCCCATTCATTGTCCAATGCATAGAAACCCTGGGCACACTTGACACATTAGTGATAAACGCTGGAATTTCTCTTCATGAAGGTGACATCATAAATGTTACCCCTCAACAATTTGATTCTCAAATTGCGACAAATCTCCGTGGCGCATATTTTTCTTCTCAGGCATTTATAAAATATGTCATCCAGAACAACATTAAATCCACAAATATTCTTTTTATATCATCAGAACGGGGAGAATATGTTGATATGCTACCGTACGGACTAACCAAAGCCGCCATGAACAGTCTTGTACGTGGGTTGGCAAGGAGATGTATCAAGCTGGATATGAGAGTAAATGCTGTGGCCCCAGGGGTTACAGCTACCGATCTTACTGGTTATGATGTAAATAGCAATCTTTATCGTGGAGATCAAATGAACGACCGAATTTACCTCCCAAAGGAGATGGCTGAGGTGGCGACGTTCTTAATATCGAGTGTTTCAAATTGCCTTACAGGGCAGATAATTGTCTGCAATGAGGGTAAATCCATCAATTCATATTTCTGATGAATAGTTATACTAAAGAGGGTGCACAAAGAATACTGTTAGCTCTTTTGAAGCAAAATGGGATTCGCAACATAATAGCTTCACCCGGATCAACCAATATTAGTTTTGTTGTCAGCGCTCAGCACGACCCTTTTTTCAAATTATATTCTGCGCCCGATGAACGATCCGCTGCATATATGGCCTGTGGTATGGCCGACGCACTTAATGAGCCGGTTGTAATATCGTGTACGGGTGCTACGGCATCACGAAACTATTTGCCTGCTCTCACAGAGGCTTTTTATCGTAAACTTCCTGTAATAGCCGTAACTGCTATTACAAGCACAACACGCCGCTACCATTTAGTGCCACAGATTATTGACCGATCAAATCCCCCTGCAGACGCCTGCCGTTTCCATGCCACACTTCCTTTAGTAAAGGACAAAAGTGATGCGACCGAATGTAATTTTTTAGTCAACAAGGCTATTGGAGAAACTCGGCGAGATGGTGGCGGCCCTGTAATGCTTGAAATCCAAACCGATTATCTCAATCAGTTTTCGGAATCAAATCTTCCAAATGAGCGTGTAATCCGTCGCCATAATCTTTATAACGTAGAAGATTGGCCTGTTCTCGCAAGTAAAAAGACAGCAATCTTCATAGGTGCTCGTCGACGCTTCGATGATGCTGAAATATCAGCCATCGACCAATTTTGCGAAACAAATAATGCAGTGGTGTTTTGTGACCACACGAGTGGCTACAATGGGAAATATGCTGTCAACTTCTCTTTGGTGAATCTGTTGCCTTATCGTGTGCCTGAACGCAACATTGATGTTCTTATACACCTTGGCGAGGTTTCCGGCGACTATTACGGCCGCAATCTTTTCCCTGAAAAGGTTTGGCGTGTGTCGGAAGATGGCGAAATGCGTGACACATTTGGCAAGCTTACTGAGGTATTTGAAAGTGACGTCGTGTCCTTTTTCAGTCATTATACACCAACAGACTCAGAGACGTCCGTCAAATATTTTGAAGAATGCTCAGATCGAGTAAAATATGTTCTTTCCCTTATCCCAGAGCTTCCTTTTAGTAATATTTGGTGTGCACAAACACTCTCGCCACGTCTGCCAAAAAACAGTACGCTTCATTTGGCAATACTAAACTCATTGCGTTCTTGGAATTTCTTTAAAATAGACCCATCGATACGTGCAACTTCCAACGTAGGAGGCTTCGGAATTGATGGTCCGCTTTCAACCGCTATCGGCTCCGCACTCGCTGAACCGGATCGAATAAACACTGTTATAACCGGTGACCTTGCTTTCTTCTATGACCTAAACTCACTTGGCAATCGTCACCTGCCAGTCAACCTACGTATCCTTCTAATAAACAATGGTAGGGGGGTGGAGTTCCGCAACAAGAGCCATATCGCATCAGCATTCGGAGATGAGGCAGATAATTATGTCGCTGCCGCCAACCATTACGGCGCTCAATCTGAAAAATTAATACGACATTTCGCGATGGATTTAGGATTTGACTATCTGCGAGCAGCCAATAAAAAAGAATTTTTAGATGCAATACCATCTTTTACGCTATCCGAGACTCATGATCGTCCTATGTTGTTAGAGGTGTTTGTGGATTGGAAAGATGATCGTGAAGCGCTGGATTTAATTCAACATCTTGACCAAGAGAACATTCCTAACTCGGGATTGGTTCAGCAGACCAAGGAACTAATAAAGAAAGCTATTGGATCAAAAGCAAACGAAATAATTAACATTATTCGTAAATAGGCCTCTAACAATGCGACAAAAATTGAAAATCGGAATAATTACTTTTCACCGTGCCGCAAATTATGGCGCAATGCTCCAATGTTTCGCCTTGAAAACAATACTAAAGTTATTAGGATATGATTCGGTGGAAGTAATTGATTACCGCAATCAAGTCATTGAAAACTATTATAACTATAAATGGAGTGCATGTTTAAGAAATATTTCATTTTCGCCATCTGGACTTAAGAGATTATTATGTTCAACTCTTTATACCTATTTATGTAAACGACGGTTACACAATTTTCGATTATTCGAAAATAAATATTTAATTCCATCGGAACTTCCATACTATAATTATGACTATATAATTTTCGGAAGTGATCAGATTTGGAATGTTGGTATAACGCAAGATGATGATACTTATTTTGGTAAAGTCGATGCTGAAAAGGTAAAAAAAATTTCATACGCTGGCAGTCTTGGACATGGAGATCTTGAAGCGTTCAAATCTAAGATCGAATTACTGAAACAATTCAAAGCTATTGGGGTACGAGAAACAAAACTCAAACAAATTCTCAATGATTTAGGCATAAATTCATCATGTTGTTTAGATCCAACACTTTTGCTAACAAGTGAATGTTGGTTAAATCATTTAGATCTCCCTATAAAAAGAGCTTCAATTAGATCGTCTTTATTAGTTTATTGTATACGGGATAAGGATCGTACTTTTAAAGCGGCCAAGAAACTTGCGATGCAGATGAACCTGAAAGTAGTGTTACTTGAAGCTATTGATACTTTAGACCTTCGAGGTATTGGCAACGATGCATCATACTATGGCCCTCGTGAGTTTGTAAGATGTTTCAATGAGGCCGATTACGTAATCACCGATTCTTTCCATGGTACAGTGTTTTCAATTCTTTTCCACAAGCCGTTCATTAGTTGTCGCCTCAATGACGGGCGTGACGGTCGAGCGGATTCGATACTTACCCAACTTGGACTACTCTCCCAATTTATAGAACCTGAACAGATTTCAACTCAATCCTTTGCTGGCATTGATTATAGCCTTTGTGACGGAGGCCTGGAATATCTTAGAAATGAATCGGTTAGATTTTTGAAAGAATCCATTAAATCTTAATTTTATCTATCCTAATAATGAATAAGCCGACTTTGTCAATTATAACCCCAGTTTACAATTCTGCTAAGTATTTGAAGGAGTGTATCGAAAGTATCCTTTCACAATCCTTCAAGGACATTGAATTGATATTAATTGATGATGGAAGTACTGATAATTCACTTGAAATATGCAGAAGATACGGCCTATCTGATAACCGAGTTCGGGTGAAATCTGTTGTAAACGGTGGACCAGCTTCTGCGCGTAATCACGGTCTTGATATGGCTAAAGGGGAATATGTGATGTTTGTTGACTCAGATGACTGGATAGATGTAGGATCACTAGAAATGCTAATGTCGGAGATGAGGTCAGATCTATTATATTTCGGTATGAAAACCGTGGCTGAAGACGGCAAAGTTAAGCTATCATATCCGGTGACGACCACTTCACGATATATTGACAATGATACGGACATCGATTCTACAATAACTGCGTTACTGAATCCTAATTGTGATGTTGCCGGGTATGTTGGGAACAAACTATTTAGTAATCGTATAATTCAGGAAAAACACCTTAGGTTCGACACATCAATACGACTCGGAGAGGATGCAATTTTTAGTGCTCTTTATTGGAATCATATCTCCACATTACAACTTTCATTGTCTTTCCCATATAATTATAGAGTTATTAATACATCCATCACCCGTAGTTCAAGTGTGGCTACTTTACATTTGTCTTTTGCATTAGGTCTTCAGAAAATTATTGATAAGATTAAACGACCAATGATATATGACGCTCATTTAACAAAAACTTTTTGGGCATATTATCGCCATTTGAGTTACAACATAAATAATTTTAATAGGAACGAATTGGAGGGAGCTTGTTCTCTTCTCCTTTCATTCTATAACCAATATAAACCGAATCTAGGGTATCAAGGACGTTATTTAAAATATATATTGTCCTGCCCAGTAGGATGGGTAAAGACACCTCTACTGATTAAATATATAAGATATATTTAATAATTTTAATTTCTTGGAATATGAATATTGTCTTTTTGTTCTTTAGACCTTTAGACCCTCAGATCGGAGGTGTAGAGAGAGTTACAGACATACTTACAAAGGAATTAAAGTCACGCGGTTATAACATTAAATATCTTGTTTTTCGGAGAATAGAAAATATTGGGGATTTAGCTACTGATATATACTATTTCCCAGATTCAGAGATATATGTCACTGAAAAAAACAAGAAATTTTATGCCCAGTTTATAAATGAACATAAAATAGATATCTGTGTCCTCCAAGAACCTCGATTCTGTGCTGGAATATTTGATTTATTCCCAACTCAAAATTGCAAACTAGTTTCTGTATATCATGGGGGGCCGGCTGGTGATCTGTGCTTTTATTGGAAAAATAGTCTTCGTAAACACACATCTAATTTTGATTATTGTTTAAAATTTATTCCAAGATTATTTCTTCGTGCTTTAGATAAATTTAGATTAAACAAATTTCTTTCGAACTCAATTAACGAGGCTATTAGAAAATCTGACGCGATTGTTTATCTTTCTGATAAATTTATCCCTGATTTCAAATTGGTTCATATCATTCCGGATAACAGAAAGTTTTATTATATCGGGAACCCGTCCACATATCTAATTCCGAGTGAGATTCCTGAAAAAGAAAAAATAATATTATTTGTTGGACGAATGGTTCCTCATAAAAACCCAGATTTAATTATAAGAATATGGCGTAAAATTGCACAGGACTATCCAGATTGGAAAATTATATTTATAGGTGGAGGGCCTATGATTAATTACTGTAAGAACCAATTTAAATGTTCAAAAAACATAGAGTTTCTTGGACAACAAGATCCTGAAGATTTTTATAAAAAGGCGAGTATTCTTTGCATGGCAAGTAACAATGAAGGTTGGGGAATGGTACTAGTTGAAGCCATGAGTATGGGATGTGTCCCAATTGTTTTTGAGTCATTCCGATCTATAAATGATATTATTGACCATAATAAGAACGGAATACTGGTTAAGCCATTTAGTAGGAAGTTATATCGGAAAGGTCTTAGAAACTTAATTGATAATGATGATTTTCGAAGATCCCTTGCCGAAAACGCAATGGGAAAAGTAAAGGAATTTGCCCCTAAAATTATTGTTGAGAAATGGATTCAACTTTTTGAGAAGGTTATGTATCATGATGGTTAGGTTTAATTAAAATTAAACATTATTATCTAAGTATTACACATTCAATTAATCATTCTAATAAATGAACACAATTCCTTTAGTATCTGTCCTTCTGCCCGTATATAATGTCGAAAAATATCTGGATGCCTGTATCGACTCCATTGAGAAGCAAACGTACAAGAATCTTGAAGTGATTTTTGTTAATGATGGTTCTACGGACAAAAGTTTGGATATTTTAAATAGGAGGAAACGTGACAATTATATTATATTATCACAAAAAAATTCCGGATTGGCGACTACACGTAATGTTGGGTTGCGTTATGCAAACGGTACGTTCCTGACATTCGTAGATTCAGATGATATGCTGGTTCCTGATGCCATCGCAAATATGGTGTCATCAGCGTTAGAGAATGATGCCGATATAGTGCGCGGTCGTATTATACGGTTTTCATCTAAGACAGAACAGCTTTTCAGTCAGTCTTCTCCCGATGATATTGTGGATTTCCGCAAAGCTTTTCTCGATTGGGGCGAGTATCCATTGAATGTGTGGGGAGCTTTATATCGTCGGTCGCTTTTCACTGACAATGATTTGACATTTTATGATGGTCTGAACTTCGGTGAGGATTACGGTATGAACTGTAGGGCTGCATATTTTGCCAAGCGAATTGCTAACATTGACTCGGTTGTTTACCGCTATCGTATTAACGACCAATCAATGACCCAGACATATAAAGAACGATATGCCAAAGAACTTTTCGAGACTTCCGACAGGGTAAAGGCATTCTATGAATCTAAACCTGATTCCGAAATATATGCTGATGTGATAAAACGCGGTCGGGCGCGAATGAAAACCATAACCTTGCTACAGCTTCCGGGAGATGTCTCTCCTCGCTATGCTCAAGCTTTTCCGGAATTGTGTGACACTAAGGGATTGCCTTTTTTCCTACGGCTAAAACTGCGTGCTATGGAGCATAACTATAGGACTATCTATAAAATAATACACAAACTGGAAGGTTCCTTCAGATGAAACACGCGATGATGATTATGGCGCATACTGACTTCGGTCAATTGTGTCGGTTGGTTAAAGCGCTTGACCATGATGATGTTGATATCTATGTTCACGTTAATCGGAGAAGCCTCGACTGGAACCCGGTAATGCTCGACGGTACGACTCGGCATTCGAAGATATTCTTTGTGGACCGCGTGAGTATTTATTATTGTGACTATTCGCAAGTTGAAGCCCAAAAGCGATTGCTTCATGCCGCCGTAGAGCATAGTTATGACTACTATCACTTACTATCAGGCGCCGATCTGCCCATTCATCCTATGGACACTATTCTCAATTTCTTTGAGATGCACAGTGGGCAGGAGTTTGTGGGGTTCGACAATGAGTACGATGAACGTAACGCAGGCTACTATTTTTTTTTCACAAATGCGATTCGGACTTCTGGGGGCTTTAAGCAGCGGTTATTTTTGCAAACGCAAAAAATGCTTTTGAATATTCAGAGAATATTTGGCATTAACTATGCCAGAAAATTTAAAGGTGAAATAAAGAAAGGTTGTGATTGGTGGAGCATCACTCACTCTGCGGCAACCTATGTTTTGGAGCATGAACCGGAGTTCAGGCAATCTTTCCGCCATACTTACTGTCCCTCCGAGCTACTGATGCAAACTATCCTATATAATTCGCCATTAAGAGACAGGTTCTTTAACACTGTCGATGAAAACCTCGGGTCAATGCGCGAGATAGACTGGACACGTGGTCAACCTTATGTGTGGCACCGTGATGACTTCACAGAACTCAAGGCCTCACCATGTATGTTTGCACGAAAGTTCGATTCACGAAACCATAATGATATTATTGATTTGATTTTAGAATACATACACTCAGACCAATGAAAGCAGTGATATTTGCTGGCGGGTATGGTACTCGTCTCAGTGAACGTACCGATTCGATACCAAAGCCAATGGTAGAAATCGGTGGACGACCGATACTGTGGCATATCATGAAAATTTATTCCAGCTCTGGAGTAAATGATTTTGTGATTTGCTGTGGTTACAAGCAGCAAGTGATAAAGGACTATTTCGCAAATTTTTTTCTCTACAATAGCGATGTGACCTTAGACCTATCGAATAATTCGATGGAAATCCACAACAGTACAAGCGAGAATTGGCGCGTAACACTAGTAGACACTGGACTCGACACATTCACAGGAGGCCGGTTAAAGCGTGTCGAGCCTTATGTTGGCAGAGAGCGCTTTTTTCTCACCTATGGCGACGGAGTAGCTGATATTGATGTATCAAAGACTCTGGCTGCCCATTTGAATGCAGGAAAAAAACTGACAATGACAGTGTATCAGCCACAGGGCAAACTCGGGGTAGTTGATATTAATTCTTCAGGTTCAGTGCAGGGGTTCATTGAGAAGCCGCGTTCAGGAGGAAACTGGATAAATGCCGGATTCTTCGTTTGCGAGCCAGAGGTTTTCGATGTGCTTGAAGGCGACCATGAGATGTTTGAACAAGAGCCAATACAAAAACTGGTAGCGGAAAATCAAGTAAATGCTTTCAAGCATTATGGATTCTGGAAGCCCATGGACACATTACATGACAATAAAGAACTAAACAAACTGTGGAGCTCAGGGAGTGCTCCCTGGAAGATCTGGAAATAAACTACCGATTCGATTATAATGGCATTTAACAATATCTATACTGGCAAAAAAGTTCTCATTACGGGAAATACCGGTTTTAAAGGCAGTTGGCTCACTACATGGCTCTTATCTCTTGGAGCAGAAGTATACGGTTACTCTGATAGAGTGCCCACAACGCCCTCAATGTATGAAGCTATAGGCCTTAATACAAAGGTGAAACAGACATTTGGCGATATAAGAAGCCTAACAGATTTTGAAACAATCCTGCATAACATACGTCCTGATTTCATCTTTCATCTGGCTGCACAAGCCATAGTTTCTACCTCTTATTCCGACCCAATGAATACGATAACGACCAACGTTACTGGGACGGCTGTAGTGATGGAAGCGATCAGAAGTATCGATTGGAACTGCACTTGTGTGATAATTACCTCGGACAAGGCGTATGACAATGTAGAATGGATATGGGGATACCGTGAGAACGATGCTTTGGGCGGCAAAGATGTTTATTCAGGTTCAAAAGGCGCAGCCGAATTGGTTATCAAATCATATTGGCATTCTTTCATCAAGCACAAGAACAACATCAGGATCGGAGTGGCGCGTGCCGGTAATGTAATAGGTGGTGGCGACTGGGCTCAGGACAGAATAGTCGTTGATTGTGTTAAGGCATTCTCGTGCGGCGACACAGTAGAGATACGGTCACCAAAAGCGACCCGTCCATGGCAGCATGTTCTTGAGCCTCTGAGTGGTTATCTCACATTGGGACAGTATTTAACCGAAGGATCAGTAGAAAATGGCGAAGCGTTTAATTTTGGACCTCGGGCTGAGCAAACAAAAACTGTCTATGAACTGGTTGTTGATTTGGCAGACCTTTGGGGTACGGATTCCGCAAAGAGCGTAAGGATTACCGGGAATATTCCTTTCCATGAAGCCACTCTTCTTAAGCTCAACTGCGATAAAGCTCTTGCATACCTAAATTGGCACAGTACATTAAATTATAAACAATGTATAAGCTATATTGCCGAATGGTATAAAAACTACTATATTGAACGATTGAATGATAAAAAATTGTTCAATTTTACCAAAATGCAAATATTGGAATTTACACAAATTGCGAAATCTCAAAATTTAATATGGGCTAATGATTGACGGAGTTATTCTTACACCATTAAAGAGTATAAAAACAGATAAAGGGGATGTCTATCATGCCCTTAAATGCACGGATAATGGCTATTCCGGATTTGGGGAAGCTTATTTCTCGGAAATTGTGCCCGGGGCGATAAAGGGATGGAAGCGACATAACCGTATGACACTTAATCTTATTGTTATAAATAATGCTGTTGGATTCGTCATTTATGATGACCGTGCTGATAGCCCAACAAAAGGCTGCTATCAGGAAATCGTGCTTTCTAAAAAAGATAATTATCAGAGATTGACCATAGCGCCAGGTCTTTGGGTGGCATTTTATTGCGCATCAAAACAAACTGCAATGTTGATGGACATCATTCCGGAACCACATAATCCGGACGAAGCGGATCGACTAGACATATCTGAAATTAAATATAAGTTTCAATGCACATTCTAATCACCGGTGCTACCGGTTTTATCGGAAGTACACTCTTGTCACAATTAATCGTTCGCCATCCGGAAGCAGAGATACTATGCATTGTTCGCGATGCAGTGAAATTAAATGATAAATTCACAAAGCACCCATCTATCAAGTATTGTAATGGACTGGATCAGAACGAAATTATAAAATTTGCGCCTGAATATGTAATACACCTTGCAGCATGTAACACTCCGACGGAAAGTTATGAAAATATCGACCCTCTGATTTCATCTAATATCACATTCGGACTGAAATTACTTGAGATATTAACAAAAATTACAAACTTAAAGCTGTTTATCAATACCGGATCATTTTCACAATACACACAAGAGGGAGATGCATATCTTTATTCCGCATCTAAAACAGCCTTTGAGATATTTATTAGATTTTACGCAATACATCATAATCTGAAATATATCACGGCTGTTCCTTATTCGGTCTATGGAGGCAAAACGACAGTAAAGCGTATTTTCGATTACATCGCAGAATCTGTAGGTGCAACTGAGTCCGTAAAAATGACTCCTGGTTTACAAAAACTCGACTTTATACACATCAACGATGTTGTCGATTTTTATATTTCAGCAATTGAAAATGCCCAAATATTTAATGCCGGGGATGTAATTCATCTTGGCTCAGGTAAAGCCACATCATTGCGAGATGTAGTTGATATATTTGAAAAAGAGACCTCACAGCATTGTAATATAGAGTGGGGAGGCCGTAAATATCGCGAATCCGATATAATGTATGCATGTGCTCCACCTCAGCCCAACATTAAGAGTATATGGAGTCCCAAAATATCACTTTCTGCCGGAATTAGAATGTTTATGCAACCATAATGGCGGATAGTTATATATCGTTGAGATTCTTCTCGACACTCAATATTGAACCTTTGCATATGTAGCCATCCTAAGATAATGCCGTGTAAATAAGGATATGTTTACCTTCAGAAGTTATTCTTTAGAACACGGTTGACTACAAAATTAAAGTGCATGGTAACGTCGCATAGCTTTCATGCGAACGGTGAAAAAAGAGATCTTTATAATAAAGGTTTTTTATAGCTAATCGAAGTATGGGGATTATATCACGCATGAGTGATTGCTTTATTTAAAATTGGCCCATCGTTGATTAGTTTCAACATCATACTAATATGACTATATTGGTTCTTTCTTCGCATACTCCGAGCCTTTTTTGGTTCCGGATGGATATGATGCGCTCTTTTATTAAGGCCGGTGCCAAAGTTTACGCTGTAGCTAATGAATCAGCAGAACTCTGGAAAGGTAAATTTGACAATGAGGGCATTGACTATCGGGCTATACCGGTAAGTAGAAATGGTTTGAATATTTTGGGTGATGTGCGGACTTTTAATACTCTTCGGAATATAATCTCATGTATCAAACCTGACAAGATTTTCACCTATCAGGCTAAAACTATTGTATATGGCATTTTGGCTGCCCGAAGTATTGATAAAAGTATCGAGTGTTATCCATTGGTAGCCGGTCTGGGATCGATATTCAGGGGTGAGGGAATAAAAAACAGGCTAATAAGGGCTGTCCTCAGGTTGCAGTATAAGATGGCTTTTAAATTTTCATCCAAAGTCATTTTTCAGAACAACGATGACAAAAATGAATTGTTGAGGTATAAATTATTGAAGTCAGATAAGATACGTATTATAAATGGTTCGGGAGTGAATCTCGACCGTTTTATTTGCAAGCCGTTACCAACAATTCCTGCAATCTTATATGTCGGCCGTCTTGTAAGAGATAAGGGCATTCGGGAGTATCTTGAACTGGCCGAACAGCTGAAGAGGGTAAAGCCGGATGTACGATGTCTGTTAGTCGGGCCGTTCGACAGCAATCCGAGCGCGATCAGTCCCGAAGACCTGCAACCATATATAGACAAGAAAATTATTGAGTATTATGGGGAGCAGTCGGATGTTCGCCCTTATCTGGCTCAATGTTCCGTGTATGTCTTACCTTCCTACCATGAAGGGACGCCCAAATCTGTGCTTGAAGCTATGGCTACCGGTCGCCCAATAGTTACGACAGATGCTCCAGGTTGTAGAGAGACCGTTATGAACGGAATAAATGGATTTCTGGTTCCGGTAAAAGATACTGATGCTCTTTTCGAAACAGTGATGAAAATCATAGATGACGGTTGTCTTTCCCGGAAGTTTGCATTAGAAAGCCGTCGCATCGCTGAAGATAAATATGATGTAAACAAAGTTAATGCTTCCATCAGGTTAATTATGGGTATATGAAGTATTTATTGATTCTGATTCTGCTGATTCTGATAGAATTGGCCTATTTTCGTGTGGCAGAATACTTTCGGATTATCGACAAACCGAATATTAGAAGTTCGCATGCGACAATTGTTCTGCGTGGTGGTGGCATTATATTCTTATTCGGAATCTGGCTTTATGCTGCATTCTTCGGACTGAATTACCCATGGTTTATTACGGGGTTATCTTTGATAGGATTGATAAGTTTCGTAGATGATATTAAGTCGTTGCCCGATAGTGTCAGGTTAATGGTTCAGTTTGCGGCCATGTTTCTGATGTTCTATCAGCTTGAGATTCTCAACTTGCACGATTGGTGGATAGTGCTTGTTGCATTGGTTATATGTGTAGGTATTATCAACGCATATAATTTTATGGACGGGATTAATGGAATCACAGGTGGATATTCAATTGCGGTTCTTTTGCCATTGATATATCTCAATTTCATGAATGACTTTATATCTCAGGATTATCTCTATGTTGTAGGGTTGAGTCTCGTGGTATTTTGTTTTTTCAATTTCCGCAAGAAAGCCAAGTGTTTTGCCGGCGATGTGGGATCTATCAGTATAGCTTTCATACTCCTTTTCCCTATCGGAAAACTGATTTTGCAAACTGCCGATTTTTCATATCTCACACTTCTTGCTGTATATGGAACCGACACAGTGCTGACAATCTGTCACCGTATTAAGCTCCATGAGAATCTTGGAGAGGCACACCGCAAGCATGCCTACCAACTTATGGCTAATGAGCTGAAGATACCTCATGTGATTGTTTCGTCAATTTATATGTGTCTGCAACTGGCAATCTCTTTTGGCTTGATTTTTATGCCGATCAATCACTATCTTTACATGAGTATCGTTGTCGTAGTTCTTGCCACCGCATATCTATTCTTCATTAAGCGCAACTATCATCTTCATGAGGCTTATCTTCGCACTAAACTCAAACAATCATGTTAATCAACTATAAACTTCTTGATAAAGTAACAGCTGAGGCGCAGGAATCTCCCCGTTTGCGCATGAACTATAATCTCCATGAAAGCCTTGATGCCAATGCGCAACGGCTCATAAACGTGCTTCTGCCCGGTACTATAGTGCCGATTCACCGGCATCGTCATACGGCGGAGACATACATCCTGTTGCGCGGAAAAATGATTGTTGTTTTTCATAACGATACCGGCGCACAAATCGGTCGTTTCCTTCTTGACCCTTTAGCTGGCAATTATGGGGTACAGATTCCAAATGGACAATGGCATAGTGTGGAAGTTCTTGAGCCTTCTGCGATATTTGAGGTGAAAGATGGCCCATATATACCGTTGGAACCGAATGACATAATGGATTGAGCAATTGTGTCGGTTATACTTTATTGTTATATAAAAAATCTCGCGAATAATATCGCGAGATTTTTTGTGATAGCAGGCGTCCTTATTGTTTTTATAACACTATGCTATCTTTAATGTTTTTTACGATATAGCGTATGTGTTCGTCTGTTACCCATGGTCCGGAAGGAAGACATATTCCGGTTTTGAACAGAGATTCTGAAGTTCCGTTGATATAGGATGGATTATTTCGGTATACAGGCTGTTTGTGCATCGGCTTCCAGAGAGGACGGGATTCGATATTGGCTGCATCGAGAGCCATACGGAGGGCCTCGACATTGTCATTAGGCTGGCAGTCGGTCATAGCTGTCGAGGCAGCGTGGGTAACTCCCGCTGCACCTCCTACGGCTCCGCTGACTAACTGTCGGTAGGCTTTTTCCTGTCCTTTGATTCTCACATCCCGATCGATAGTTGCCGTGCACAGCCAGTAATTTGAGTCGAAGCCTGCTTCGGGATTTACGTGCATGGTAATGCCCTCAACATCGTTGAGAAGCTCTTCATAAAGCGCTTGGACATGACGGTGGTGGGCAATGTGTTCGTCTGCTATTGTCATTTGGCCACGTCCAATACCCGCGCAGATGTTCGACATACGGTAGTTGAATCCGATGGCTTCATGCTGATAGTAGGGATATGATTCGCGGGCCTGTGTTGCATACCACAGTATTTCCCGAGCCTCTTCTTTATCCGGACAAATAAGTGCGCCGCCACCGGAAGTGGTTATCATTTTGTTGCCATTGAACGACAGCACTCCGTAACGTCCGAAAGTACCGAGTACCTGACCATTAAACCGGGAACCGAATCCTTCAGCAGCGTCTTCAATAACCGGAATACCGTAGGAACCTGCTATCTCCATAATTCGGTCGATTTTATAGGGCATACCGTAGAGAGCAACGGGAATGATAGCCTTTGGTTTCTTTCCGGTCTTGGCAATGCGGTCTTTGATTGCTTCTTCGAGCAGTTCAGGATCCATATTCCAGGTGTCTTTCTCAGAATCGATAAAAATCGGAGTCGCACCGAGATATGTTACCGGATGACTTGAGGCGCAGAACGTAAACGATTGCACAAGAACCTCGTCTCCGTGTCCGACTTCGCATCCAATCAGTGCCAGATGCACCGCAGCTGTTCCGGCAGACAACGCAACCACCTTCTTGTGCATCGGCTCCGCATTCTCACGTCGATTGACAAACACTTCGAGATCCTTTTCAAAACCGTCGACATTCGGCCCCAGAGGAACGACCCAGTTCTGGTCGAAAGCTTCCTTTATGAAATGCTGTTCTTTGCCAGACATATGTGCCAGACAAAGAAGTATCCGTTCGTTATTCATTAATGATTTTTATGAGTTCTGTTATATCGTTTATCCAAAATTGCGGATTATAATTACCTCCAATACTTGTTTGGGCATGAATATTCTGTCCGTTATCCATTAGGCCAATTGTAGTCCAGCCCAGTTCATTCGGTGTTATGAAATCTTTTTGTGGATTATCGCCAATAAAAAAATATCTATGTCCAGAGTTCATGCCAATAAAATGGGTATAGTTGTTTATTGCCGGTTTCTCAGACCCGATTTCCTCTGAAATTACAATATTTTTATCTGGTATAAATCTTTCCAGTCCAAGTGCCCGAATTTTGTTGCGCTGAGTAAGGCTGCGGCCGTCTGTTATCAGCCCTGTAGAGATATTGTTTTTCTTCAGAAAAGAAAGACAAGCAAGAGTTTCGTCGCTCATCCTAATGTCCGGTTTATGTTCATGGTACCAATCCAGTAATGTCTTTTTTTCTAAATTCGGATTCAATCCTATAATATAATCAAAGACATCTTCTCTCTGATGATATTTTCGCAACATATTTTCATATACAGCTTCTTTATCGGAGAAGGAGAGCCTTTCTATAATATACCGAAATCCACTTTTAAGAAAATCTATTTCCTTGTAAAGAGTATCGTCAAGGTCAAAAATTACAAAAGGTTCATTCATGAAATATCACCTGTGAATCATATCTTAACATTATTGTATTATTCTGCCAGCCGTCGCTATAATTGATACTAACTCCTTCAATATATTCTTTTATCATCATGGCCGGAAAGTTCGCTCCAGCATAATATGACAGCGGATAACCGCCACCATATCGCGGGTTTATCTCTATACCAACGACATCATTATCTCGTTCGCGATAAAAGAGTTGTATGCATATACAGCCGCGCACGCCAGGAATATAGCTCATACGCTCTTTTAAATATTCCACAAGATAATTTTTCCGCGTTGCACCTTTGTTAACTTCTCCACTTCTTATTTCAATTCTTTCGCGAGGGACAATCGATTTAACATGATGGTTCGCTCCGTAATACATGTCGACAGTGAATTCTTTATATTCAGTTTTGTCGATATATTCCATAAACATTAGTTTCGGGTCATCAAGAATTTCTTCAGTCAAATCGTCTTTACTGCGCAAAATGTGGATATTAGTGCTCAGTGAACCATCATAAGGCTTGGCAAACATCGGGAATAATGGATTGAATTTGTCGCGAGGCGCAGGATTCCTGATGCCAAGTCTGTCAAACAATTCTATAGTTCGACGTTTATCACGGCAAATCTCTATGAAATCCTTGTCCGAAACCATCACTTCCACGCCGTAGCGAGCAAAGTTATCCCGGTTTTCAGCAAGGACCAGCAATTCGGTGTCAATCGTCGGAATTACAAGCTTAACATCATTACTTTTGCATATATCCAATAAAGTAGTTATATAGTCAGGACTGGTAACACGCGGGACTGCGAAAGATTCGTCTGCCAAATGGCACGCTGGTGCCATCTTTGGGTTGAGATCTACGGTAAGAACGCGGTTATCAGGATTTGACAACCTTAATTCTTTTTGAAATTCGAGTAATAACTCAACTCGTTTTCCTGCGGAGGTGATTAATATGTTTCTTTTTCCCATTAGTTATCGTCGATTTATATACTGACAATGTATGCTCAGCCATAATATCAGAAGTGAAGTGCGACAACGCATAATCTCGGCCATGCACTGCGATTGATGTTCTAAGTTTATCATCAAGTATGATCCCTTTGAGAATCTGAGCAAGTCTACCCACATCTCCTTTAGGGAAAATATAGCCCGTCACACCATTCTTTATCTGTTCATATGCTCCTTCCGCATCTGTTCTGATGCACAGATTTCCAGATAACATGGCCTCTATTGTAACCAACGGAAATCCTTCCACCCATGATGGCAATATAAACACATCACTAATTTTATAAAATAGTTTTGAACTCTGATACTCGAAATGAGATACAATATCTCTTGTTTGAGTTTCCTCAATGATTTTGTTCAGCCATTTCGTATTTGTCTTATTGTTACTTTTGTCACTACCCAGAAATACTATATGTATTCTATTACGACATTCCCTAGGCAGAAGGGTTACCGCCTTAAGCAGAATATCATGCCCTTTTCGAGGTTCTATACTTCCGACAATAGTCAACAGTAGTTTATTAACCGGTAACTCTAAATGTTGACGATGCTCTGCTATTTGTGTCGGAGTCAATAATGTCGCAAAGTCAGCAGAAACACCATGATTTATAATACTTATTTCACTTTCTTTATAACAGAAAACGTTCTTAGCATATTCCTTTGTTTCGTTACTGATCGCTATAAGATGTGTGGCGTTTTTATAGTAGACACACCTGACAAGATCAGCGACATGTAATGTGGAAATAAATTTGCGACCTAACAGCCAAGGAGCCCAGGACAGATAGGGCGATTGAACGTGTATTACCCCCCCCTTACACATTAACACATTTATTAGCAGCGATATGGCGCTTAATGCCCGCTTGAGTTTGGAACTTTTATCCGGAGCAAAGAAAGTCTTAATTTTCGCCCCGGTATTGTTTAATCTATCCATAAGGCTCAATGCAACTGTATCAGGAATCTTATTCCAACCTGTTAAAATTGTCACATTATGACCTTTTCTTACTAAGGCTTCTGCAAGCTCTATAGTATGAGTTGTCATGCCCGTTTGATCAAGCCTTGAAAGTAGCATTAATATTTTCATACTTAATTCTTCCCGTTGAAATATTCCATTGTTGCGTATCCCTCTTCTGAAATGTCGGCACGCTTGATTACTTTCTGTATGGTTGTCCAAATTACTTTGCAATCTGTAGCGAATGATATGTGGTCGACATACCACACATCAAGCTCAAATTTTTTTTTCCATGAGATGGCGTTACGGCCGTGGCATTGCGCCCAGCCTGTGATGCCTGGACGTACCTCGTGGCGACGAGCTTGCTCTTTTGAATATAATGGAAGATACTGAACAAGCAGTGGACGAGGCCCGATGAGTGACATATCGCCTTTTAGAACGTTCCATAGCTGAGGCAGTTCATCGATGGACGTCGAGCGAACAAAGCGCCCTACTTTTGTCAGGCGTTTGGCATCAGGTAATAACTTCCCGTCTTTATCGCGTTCGTCGGTCATTGTTTTAAACTTCACGACTTTGAAAATTTTACCGTCTTTGCCCGGCCTCTCCTGAAAGAAGAATGCGCCGGCTCCTTTGTTGGCAAAGTGAAGCCACGCAGTCACGGCCACAAGCGGGACAGAGAGCACCAATAGGGCGCCTCCCGAAGTAACGATGTCAATAGCCCGTTTGAAATAATTGCGATATAGTTTCATCTTGGGAATAGTTCTTTATAAAAGTCAAGGATTGTCGGCCACATGGCAGTGCGTTCGAAATTTTTTGTGACAAAGTTGCGTCCCGCTTCTCCGAGGCGTTGGCGCAACTGCGGATTGAGCATTTCGGTTAGCGACGATGCAATGCTTTGTGGTGTCAAGTCGATATAGCGTCCGGTAACATCTTCACGGATGGAATCAATGCATCCGTGTGATCGCGACACAAGAATAGGGATACACATTGCCGAAGCCTCAATAACAGTCATGCCAAATCCTTCTCGGTAAGATGGAAAGACAAAGACATCCATCAAACTATAGTAGTTAGGAAGATAGTGATGTGAGACACTACCCGGAGATATTATCAATGGACTGGATTTGATTTCATCTTTTATGTTTTGTGGCAGAATATCGCGTGCATCATAAGGGCCGACAAGGAGCAGTCGAGCATCAATTTCAGGATGAACTTCTCTGAACAGCTTGAAGCCTTCTATTAATTCGATTATTCCTTTGTCACGACAGAGCCGGCCACAGAAACCCACAACAAATGCACTATCCGGGATACCCAGTGTGTGACGTAATGCCAACACTTCGTTATGTGATACTTTTGCCGGGTTGAAAGTGTCAACTGTGTCAATGCCCCCACAGGTTCCCATTCCGATAACAGTTTGTTTTGCGTCGGAATTAAGTTTATCTTTGATTGCAAGTTTACTTAAGGATGGGCTGACATTAACAATATAAGTAGCACACAATGCCGTAAACTGTTCGACTGCTTTCAGAATAAACCGTCTTATACCGTGCGCCGTCGTATAAATTAGACCGTGTCTGTAATAAACCCTCACTTTCACTCCCGCGAGAAGGCTGGCGAACATCGCTACCATTGCGCCTTTTGGCGTATGTCCGAAAACAGCATCATATTTCTCACTTTTAATTATTTCGCGTAGTTGCCGAATGGTCCTGAGATCTGTCAAAGGTGATATTGAACGAGCAATAGTGATAGGGATGAAACGCGTTCCATTGGATCGGTTGAATTCGGTAGCATCAGAGGTAGATGCCGCCACATCTATCTGTTCGCCATTTTTGATAAGGTAACCATACTGTCCGTCAAAGAATGAAGCAGCTGTGACAAAGAGAGTAAAAACGTGAAGTGATTTCATTTTTTAGAGTATAGCGATCTGAGAGTCTCTGCTAAATATGGCAGATCAAACACGCTATTGCGCAATTTTTCGCCTCTCGCGACACGTGTGGTCGGATCTGCTTCAGGCGATGCAAGTAGCTCAATCCATTTTTCGACAGGATCGCTCAGCGATAATTTGTTTACCAGTCCCGAAATGTTTACCTCGTTGGGAATTGCATCCGATACTACGATGTTTGCGCCGGATGCCTGAGCCTCGACTGTCACAATTGATAATCCTTCAAAAAAAGATGGAGCTATAAAACAATCCATCGCAGAGTAAAAAGGAGCAGTGTCTTGTTGTGGACCGGCGAATATAACACGCTTCCCGAGGTCAGCGGCATGCTGTTCGATAATATTTCTTAATGGACCGTCTCCGACGAGCAAAGCCCTTGCCGAGGGGTTTTTCCTGAGATATTGACGAAATAACGTGATAATATACGGATAATTTTTAGCCTCTACCATTCGACCGACTGTGCCTATGACAAAGGCATCCTCCGGGATGGCGAATTTATCTCTAATCTTACAACGGCTAAGTTTATTAAAGACATACTTGTTTATGTCAATAGCATTATTGATGACTGTGAATGGACTGTCGCCGAACATCCATTCGCCAGCCTGCGTCGAGCACGCTACGCGGACGGCGGCTTTGCTACATCTTAGCCAAGTCTTATTGATGCCATGTATCATCCGGCACAATAGGCCGTGATTAGTGGATGTGTTATGGGAATGTATAACAAACTTCTGTCGTCTCCTGATACAACAAATCAGAGGGACTGTATTGATAAGAGCATTCGCATGGATATGCACAACATCAAAATGCTCAGCGTTCAATAACTGCGACAAAGCGCGGTATTGACCGATTGGATTGCGGTTGAATGATGGAAGATAGTGAATCCGGTCAGGGATAACATTTTCTGCGAAAAAAATATTAGTAATCTCAGAATTCTGAAGTGCAAAATGCCACTCGACATCGTCTTTGACGAAGCTTAGCATGCAGCTGCGGATAAACGATTCGGCTCCGCCAAGAGATAATCCATATATAAAGTGAAGGATTTTCATAAATGCTCATCTTTTATGTAGATAATTGTAAATACATCTTGGAAGTGAACATACAATAACAGGCCTTAGAATCGGAAAAATATTCCTTACTCGAGAGATTCCCAAGAGTTGAAATATTTTGCAGGATCTCCTTACGGATTGGAATGCCTCTTTCATTGTACGCCTCTTGTATGCCGCTCCATCATCGCGCATCATATATAAAGGATCCGACAAGTTATAGCCTATATAACCTTTACTATAAATCTTGGCCCATAGATGCACATCCTGTCCTCGTTGTGTCCATCGTCTGACAGTATAGCCACCCACTTCTTGCATGATTTCAGTTCTTATCATTGCCGGTGCATGTGCGTGTGGAGTGGAATGGATAAATGTTTTTTTTGTCGGTTTTTCTGTCGGATTACTGGTCTTAAACACACCACCTTCATCAAAGTGCTCCATTGCAGTAGACACTATAGCGTATTCCTGATGCCTGTCAAGAAATGATATTTCTTTCTCGAATCGTTCGGGCTTGGAGATGTCGTCGCCGTCCATACGCGCCACATATTCGGTGTCGGCATATTCGAGGCAACGGTTAAGCGAATAAGGAAGCTTGCGGTTTGTGTCATTGCGGATCAGAATGAATTTATCGGGGTATGGTTCGATGTATTTACGGGCAACATTATAAGTGTTGTCGGTAGAACAATCGTCGCAGAGAATGACTTTGAACTGCTGATAGGTCTGGGCCATTAGAGAATCCAACGCTTCAACGAGAGTTGGCGCGCAATTGTAAATGGCCATCAGCACTGTTATTCTTGGTGATGAAGACGCTGACATAGTTCCTATTTTATGAATCCATAATAAATATAAGTCATCATTAAGGTGAAGCCTAAATGACACCAGGTAACGACGTTAAGTTTTTTATATTGATTTCTTATAAAAGGCTTGTCGAAAAACGGATATATGAGCACTATTGGCAGCATAAACCATGAAAGATAAGCGATGCGGTTTGTGAAACTCGCATACATGCACAGCATCCAGACTGAATTTGTCAGAAGATATAGGCAATAAATGAAGTTGTATGTTTTGGATGTATATCTCCATTTATCTATAATGTAATATCCGAGAATAACCGGAGCGGAACTGTAAAATACGAAATCCATACGAAAACTTGTGCGGTATCCAGAATTATCCATAGCCAGATAGCCAGCTCCCTGATCGTCGGCCATTCCACCAAATAATGTCTGGAAATAGGTTATATGAGCAATTGCTATTATTAGTGAAATTGCCCATACAATCAGATAAGTTTTTGGCTTGCGGTAATATTTACAGATAATGAATGCAACTATCGGCAAAACCATAGAGTGATGGAATCCGAGCGAAAGAATCAATAATATAATTGAAATGAGTGTTTTCTTATAAAGCCCTATGGCGCATAAAAAAATCGCAGCAGCGGCTCCGGCCTTGATCCCATTGGTGGCATAACTGAAAGTTGAGAATGCACCTGCATATATGACGAATGCATAGACCGCATCTTTCGGAAACAGTTTCTGACATGCTATCGCGATACCTCCAAAATATATTGTCGCTATAATGAAGAAAAACACTTCAATCGCATAATTTGACGATGCTAAATAAGCGAATAGGTTGTCGAAAATGAAATTGGTAGTGTCAAGAGTAAAAGCAAATATACGTCCAGTATGGAGCCCATACGAGGCGTTGTAGTTCATCATGTCGACAAAAACCCAGCTGAGGGGCCTTAATCCGATGAAAAGAATAAACAATGAGGCGATAAAAAACAATGGCAGTTTTTTAGACTGCACATTTATTGTCAGTCTCTCATTCGGATATGACGCGTATTTAAATGAGTATATTACTGTCAGGATGCTGACAAATAGCAAATATACATTATAATATATTTTCGGATCTATCATTTGTGAATGGTTAATCGAATCCTTTGAACGAAATCTGTAAGTCGATATTGTCGGGCTTTAATCGACCAATATATAGAGCTGTCAAAGATGAGATTCATCAGTCCTCTGCGAGAGCTTGTGAAGCGGGCCGGCAGCATAGTTCTTATATTATCCAATATCTCATGTCGTTTCTCTGGTGAAAGATGTCTGCCATAATAGTACAGTCGGTTTGTGATTGAAATCGTCGCTGAAGTTTTCAGACAATCGACATACGCATCATGCTTGGCGTCGGTATTGAAAAATTCCACTAATCTGACGTCAATGCCTATTCTGCGTTTAGAGATGTCCACTAGTTTTGGATCAAATCCTTTGCTCAGGGTTTGCTCGGTACGCTGGACATAGACATAATCCCCGTCGTGGATAAACTTAATCGCAGGCTGATATTTCACAACTCGGCTCATAAATTCAGCATCCTCAATGTGGCTGAGCCCTTTTTCATATTGGAGGTTGTTCACCAACAAAAATTCCCGACGAAAGAATTTATTCCAGGCATAGCATACATGAGAGATGCATTTTTCGCCGAATCTGCCACCGAATGGAACCAATAAAGGTCTATGTATTATGTGAGTCTCTTGATCAGCTGTCTCGTCTCCAACATAATATCCGGTGATAATTACGTCGGGCGCGATGGCTGAACTTTTGATTTCCTCGAAAATCGAATCATACCATCCGGAAGAATATATATAGTCATCAGGATCGAAGAAATGTATGTAGGTTCCCTTGGCAAAACTCAGTCCGAAATTGCGGGCATCAGATAGCCCTCCGTTAGGCTTGGTTACTAATCGGATGCGTTTATCTTTGGCGACAAAAGTCCTGACCGCTTCGTGGAGATTGTCGGGCGAACCGTCGTCGACCACAATCAATTCCCAGTCGCGGAAGCTCTGGGCTAAAACCGACCGAATGGCGCGAGGGATGAGCGACGCCACGTTGTATGACGGCATTATTATCGACAGTTCAGGCTTTGCCATTGATGAAATTTTCGAATTCTGCAATCAGATTTTGAGTGTCGAAGATTTTGCTCCGCTCTGAAGCTTTTATTTTCATATCGGCCAATAAGTCGTTATCTGAAAGAACCTGTCGCAGACCAGCTTTCAGGCTTTCTGTAGAATTATGCACAATAATTCCGGCTCCTGAATCTCCAATGATCTCATTCATTCCCGAACAGTCTGTGGTTAAAACAGGCACTCCAAGAATCATCGATTCGGTTACAGCTGTGCTATATCCTTCTGTTTCTGATGAACAGACAAACAAATCCATTTTAGATACATATTTATGCGGGTTTGCCTGAAATCCGAGCAGCGTTACCCGGTCAGAAATTCCGTATTTATGTGCAATCTCAGTTATGGCATCTCTTTCCCCTCCTTCCCCGAGTAAATATAGATGCCAATTTTTCAGGCCTTCCTTATGAAGTTCACCAAGCGATTTTACGAGACGCAAATATCCTTTTTCTTTCGACAAACGTCCGACACTGCACAAGTTGACAGACCGATGATCAAGGACTAAATTAATGTCGTCGTTACTGCTATCTTTAATCAAGCTGGAGTTAACCATATTATGCACGACCCTGCCATATGGATGGACAAAATAGTTTGAGCAGAAGTCCTGCATTGCGTCGCGTGATACAAAGGCTATTCCGTCAAGTTCCTGATAAGTTGATATGAATTCCTCATTGTTGCGGTATGCATTTTGAGAGATGTGTAGAGTATGGCTCCATGCGAATTTTTTTGCGGAAGAATTGGAGCCGCTGAGCGCACGTGTGGGCACATGCATCATGTAGGCAATCTCGATGTCATATTTTCCATGAACCAGCAGTTTATATAACCATCGCCGAGGGATCAATTTCTGCAACATCACATACCCTCGAATCATTTTGCTTGGCAAAAGTGAACTGTATTTTATATGCGGAGCGAGAAATTCAGCGTTTACGCCATTGCCGAAAATAGTGCGTATGGTGATGTCATACTTGTCGGCAGGCAATGCATTGACAAGACTGACAAGTACCTTTTCGGCTCCACCTCCGCCGAGGTCTGCCATAAGAAAAAGAATCTTTTGTTTCATCTGTAGTTTTCGTATGAGCGTATTTATTTTGCAGGCATACATCTCGTTACGAGATATCCGATCGGGGCCGTGAGTTGATTAATTATAATCGACGATATATATGATATTGCCGTCAGTACTATGAATATTATGATTGGATACTCAAAACCGTATATGAAATCCTTAAACATATAATAACAGAAATATGTGTGTATCATCCACATATTCATAGAATTATTCCCTAATCTCACTAATATGTTCTTAAATGATTGACCTATTTGCAACATTAATATACCAGCGATCAGGCAAAATGAATAAAATACGTTATATGAGAATACGAATTGAAATAAGATCAGACCTATAATCACGAAAAATGTGTATATTCGAATATGGCTGACGCTTTGAAGTTTCGCTTTCAGGCGAGTGAAGAATTTATGACGTGCGGCCTCCACACCCAAAACGAAATTAAACAATAATATTAGCGAGTTAAGTAGAATCAGAAGCCCATGATTGTTACGCAGGAATGACCCGAACAATCCTTCGCATTTTGCGGCTGCAAAATATAATATTAGCGCAAACATAATATTGTAATACCATTTATTGCGATTTAGGACATTGATAATTAGAGGGGTGGCGATTGAGACGAGAATAAAAGGCATCAAGAACCACATCTCATCGTTATATGTCGTCTGATAACCTGTAATATTTTGGACAATATTGGTATAGTTTCCCGGATAGCGTTCGGGATCAATGGAGTGCCCTATTCCCACAAAAATCAATGTAATTATCCAATAATGAATCATTAATTTCAGCAATCGCGTCCATCGATGATTATCACCTTTAATTGTGACGAGATACATTCCATACCCGCTCAGTATCATAAAAACAGGCACGGGATTGCAAGCTTTTCTTAGGATATAAACTAATGGTTCTTCACCGATAAATATGATAGGACTACATAAAGCCACATTATCTATTTGGTTGAATAGATGAAGAAAAATCATCATCAATATAGCTATGCCTTTCAGCATCAAAGACTCATCTTTGCTCATATACCAATATTCTTGATTCAAAATCAGCAATTCGCTTTAGGAAGAGTAAGCCACGAACCGATTATGCGTTGAGCCTCATCGGTATATCCCTCTACAAGTGCGGAGCCATCGAAGAAAGTGAATTCTCCGAAATATATTTTCCCGTTAGCATTATAGAAGTCGATTCTCACCATAGGGAATGGTTTGCACAAATCTTCTGCGATAGCAACCATTTTATGAAAATTCTTTGGAAAAGGAATTCTGAATTCTGGATTCTTTCTCAATAATTCTTCCGCTTCAGGAGTGTAGGGGAGAAGATTCCCGTCAAGATCGTGCATGAGTTCCATTTTATTGCCCGTAAATCTTCCGGTGAAGATAGATACGGTTTTAGGATGTCCATTGAAGCAATGAAACTTATAATCTCGAAGTTCTCCTGATTCGTCTTCTAGATATCTTTCGCAAATAATACGTGGCTTCATTTCACCATAATGCCATTCCCTGCCCATCCAGTCAATTTTTTGTTTAAGCCATTGTCGCATTATCAAGCGAGTCGCATTCCAATTTATCTGACTCTTGTCCTTGACAATAAGATTCCAGGCTGTCCCGCTTGCATGTGAAGCCTTAAGCACAAATCGTTTTGGTAGTTCATTTGCGCAAAAATCATTGGCATCTTCCCAGACTCCAAGCAAATCATTTAAGAGTTCACCATATCCTTTTTCTATAAGATATTGTCGGACAGCATACTTGTCAGCGACAATAGGCATAAGATCATTACGATAATATAGTTTGAGCCAATTGAGCTTCTCGTAATAACTTATGGGGATGTCGAGATCTGGTTTACGGCCGAACGTCCATTCAAATGCGATTTCAATCCATTTCCTGTCAGGAACGGATTCGGATTTAGATGCTCTTCTGGCAAGACGTTTGAACCACAATAATTTTAAATATGGATTGTCGTTCTTTAATTTGACAAGTTTCTTTCGAAGTGTCATATTATGAATTTATTATAACGATTTCAATTAGCACAAAACAGTCTGATTCCCATTCTTCTCAATATTTTTCGCATGGCATTGATATATCCAAGTCTGATCGCAGCCATGAATCGTTCGTTAAGACTTAGAAGCACTTTTAAGCGCCTTAAACTTATTGAACTGATTCAGAATTATAATCTTCAATCTTTGTCCGATATTAGAAACTAATATGGTAAAAAGGATTGTTGCGGGAAAAATACAGTATCCGATATACTGTTCCGGCAATGATAATGCGAGCATGGCTGTGCCTAATATACTATAAATCAGGATATGCAACAGATATATATTAGTCGAATGGCGTATGCCCCATTGAGAAATTGTTGATTCAGGTTTCGGATTTGTGATGGCAAGAACAAATACGGTCAATGAGAGTGGAATTGTAAATATTGAGATGTCGCCTATTGCATTTCCCGGCATTTGATTGAGAATAAAATACCTTTCGCAAAGTAATCCGATACCAAATAGCAGAACTAATATTAACGTTAGTTTATTGCTGCGCAAAAAGTTCTGATACAATCTTACAGCGATGCCGATTGCTATGCATGGTAACGCGACTGTAAAGAAATTGCGATTTAGCCAACTGGCTGTAATAAACACAGGCTGCACATCGAATAATAACGACGAATATGTCCCCATCAACAGGTTTATGGCAAGACCTATGGGTATAAGAAGGAACAATAGCTTGTCAAGTTTTAGTTTTACAAATAGATAAATGCAAGCTAATGCCCAGACATAGGCTGTCAGATACCAAAGCGGTTCACAAATTCCTCCACCATCTACTATCGCCACCAGAGGGGAGAAGCTGATGCTGCCTTTCCTGATAAATTTCCAGCCTAAATAAACGAGATTGTAGACAACAATCAGCATTATGATTTTTTTCGCAGCCTTCAATATTTTTTTTGACGAAAGTTGCCCCTTGTTATTAGGGAGAAAATATCCTGATATCATAAAGAATATTGGCACGGCAATTCTGAGAAAATCAAAAACATACGACTTCCCGTAAAATGGCAAATGTATGCCGACAACCATTAACGCCATAAATAATTTCAGGGTATTTACGGCAGGTAACGTTTTTGTCCCCTCGTATAGAGGCTTTCTTTCCGTCAGATATAAATTCATCCCGATAGTCAATTAACTATATCATAGATTTCATTCATTATCTCTTCAGGGCAGAAGTCCATGCTTTTTTTTATGGAGCGTATGGAATACTCAGTTAGAAGAGCCGGTTCCTGACATAGTTTCGCCAGTCCGGCAGCAAGACTGTTTTCATCTTTTCCCGTGAGAATCCCTACATTATCTGCAAGCAGTTCCGAAGGCCCTGTTGTATCGGTTGATACGATTGGCTTGCCAAGACACAGTGCCTCACAGATTACTAAAGGATAACCTTCTGCATCTGAAGACAAAGCAAAGATATCTGCCGATTTAATATAAGGATATGGGTTTGTCTTAAATCCTAAAAAAACAACCCTGTCGTCAACCCCTGAAAGATGAGCCAGCTCTTCGAGCATAGAGAAATTCTCGCCTTGCCCTATAATCCACAACCCGACATCCAGATTATACCTGTTGACAAGAATCGACAGCGCTTTAATCATACGATCGTGACGTTTCTGATCGGTTAAGCGGCCGACTGTGCATATAGTATATTGATGATCTTTAGAGATTGCTATAGATTCAGATGAGAGTTCTCTAATACGTTTCCTTTCAATAAGATTTAGTATGACTTTCGACGGGACTTCCTCTCCAAATAGCTTTTTGAACGATAATTTAGCTTGATTTGATACAAAAACTGTCAAATCCATTTTTTTGTATGCTTTTAGTTCTAAAGCGTTATTCCGAAAGTTATTTTTAGTCCAGTGATTCAAGCGCAAGTCAGTATGAACCCAACTAATATTCTTTCTACGACGGTTCAGTACATGATTATGCAATAAGATGCCTTCTCCTTCTAAAAAAGAAATCACTGTATCATACCATATAAAAGGGTTCAATGCTAAGAGAGAACGTATGAATAGAAAGATGTTTCTTGTATAACGGTTCTCGATCAGAGGAATTTTAGGCCGTTTTTTGGTGTATAAAATATGGATTCTGACCTTGTCACTGACATGCTCAAACAGCTCCCCTTTGTTATCAAACAACAGGAGATCTACCTCATATTTATTGTAATCAAATCTATTAAGAATATCGATGAGGACTCTTTCCGCACCAGCGCCTCTTAATGTTGGGATAATAAATAGTAATCTTTTTTTCGTTACCATAACTATTATATCACCTTCTGCAATTCAATGAAATAATTAAACTGGTAATAAAATACAATCTCATATGAAGAAGAGTATATATTACTTTCATCTTCATAGATCCAGTTGAATTGTGCTTCCACAAGAATTCAGTATCGATGCTTTTAAGATGCTTAGCGCGCTCGATAATTCCAATTGGTTCCATTAGTGAACATAAAAGTCGCTCTAAATGGAATACTTTGATTTCGGCTAAAAAGCCAATGCAATCGTCAGGAATCTGATATTCCGCCTTGGTATCGGCAAGTAACTTTTCTGCTGCACAATAATCATTAAAAGCTATTTTGAAGGGCATCCTGTCTTTTGAAAGCGAGTCTAAGCGCCGCTCGTAATTATAGTCAACATTTCCATTAAATATTACTTGTTTGCAATGTTTAAGATAATTATAGACGAATATTCTATCTTCTCCGACTCTAACATTTTCAGGAAACGCTAATTGAAAAGACGAGATTATTTCCCTCTTGAATAACTTGGCAACAGGGCCCAGTAATAGCTGACCGAACTCTTTACAAGTTAAGGCATCTTTAAAAGATACGCGTGAGAATGACTTCATGTGTGTTGCCCAGTCTTTCACGTATCGGTCATTTCGTTCTCTCATTCCCCCTACAACTAAATCGGTTTCTGAAATTGATGCGCTAATCATATTAGCAAGGTAAGTTGGTTCGACCCAATCATCTGCATCAATAAAACAGACATATTCACCTGTCGCTTTCTTCAATCCAAGATTCCGTGCCGAAGATGCTCCGGAATTTTTTTGACGCAACAACCTTATGCGATTATCATTATTGCAAAATTGATTGCAAATCTCAACAGTATTGTCTTTGCTTCCGTCATCAACTAAAATTAACTCCCAATCTGGGTGGGTTTGTCGCAAGACGCTATCAATCATTCGTTTTATAAAGATTTCTGCGTTATAACATGGAACAATAATGCTAATATTCATATTAGGCTGTTGGAATTTTTACGGTTTTAATTATTATTCCTATAGCTCTTAGCAGAACTAATTTCTACACGGTGACTACTTGTTTAAATATCATATCAATAATATCCCGATCAACTTTTGAATCGAATTTCCGGGCGAATAATTTATCGGAAGCAATCAATTCATCGTAATCGCGATTTCTCCAGACATATGGAGTGCCACGATTCCAATCAATGGCTCTCATGCATCCTTCATATTCATCTCTGATATTATGTATTGTTCTCTTAAATGGAGAATTCCATATTAAAGTTTGTAATACAAGTTCATCAGAGGAAATGATATGCGAAAACGTCTTAATTATCCAAGCGCGATGAGATAGGACATATCGAGCAAATTCATCAGTAATTGAGAACCAATTTGCTCCTTTTCTGAAATCAGTATTGTCAATCTTACGTTTAATACCCAAATGCCTCTGAAAATCCACGGCGAGAGTACGGAGCTTATTTAATAACAATCCTTTAATACCATTACATCGAAGTGATCGAGTAAACGGGACTCTATATATCACTCTTTCTTTAAGATCATTCAGATATTCGGCGCTGTCAAAGAAAGCGATGTAATTTTCTCCCGATATCGTGGAGTTGAAATAGTTATGGATGAAGTCTTGTGTTTTTATAGGTAGATCCTGACCGGATAGCAAATGATAATAGTGGTAATGAGACTTTGCAGCAGCCGCTTCAAGAAGTCTAAGTTCGGCCTCGACTTGAGAAATATCTCCCCACCGAATATCATATCTTTCAAGCAGGTAGAAACTGCTATATTGCGTTTGAAACTGAAAATTCAACGAACTTTTTTTATCAATAAGAAGGTATATGTCATTTCTCTCATCATCAATACATTCCAGCAGTCGAGTCAGGCAGTATTCATCCGTATGCGCAATTATCAAATATGCGTGTTTCTTCATGTCACTACCGAATAGAAAGACTTTCTTTAATGAAATTCATTGATTTAGAAACCAGACTCTTTTTTATCCGTTCAATTGACTCCCAATTGATTTTAGAATCGATAATCTCTTCAAGATGTGTTACATTGAGCGGATTGATTAGTCTTTCTCTCAAATTAAATAGATCAAGTAAAGACGTAAATCTATCTGATCCACGTTCCAGATTGTCCAATGCAATAAACGGCTTTTTAAAATTTATCGCAAATGCAGTTCCATGGAAAGAATCCGTGATTATAAATTCGCTGTTGGAAATGTCAGATAACCATTCAGATATAGGAGGCCTTGTTTCTGCACTGTCAAGCGGCTGACCGATGAATCGTGGCTCCTTGCCAATTAAAGCGCATACTCTCTTTACTATATCTTTTTTTTCTACGGACATATCCAGTAAATATACCCCGACAAATTTATTATCTATTGCCTTTAAATGTTTGCGCTTAAGTTGCAATGAAGAATAATCTTCTTTCTCCAGAAGTAATGTCGGATCCAAGACCAACTCTGCGTCAACATTTAAATACTGCCGACATAAAGCTACTCCAGACTTCTCCCTCACAGATACCTTCATGAACTTCTGGATATTTTGTCTGGCAAGATTCGTCTGCTCATCCGTATATTCCCATTCTGCGGTTCCAAACGAGGCAGCGTATGCGATACAGGGAGTATTGTTGTTGTCGTTTAAAAAATTACAATACATCACACCTAAATATCCCTTGTTATACATCGGACGCCAAACTTGATCGCTCCCAACGATATATCTGTCGAATCTGAATTTAGCCAAGTTGTCACGAGTAATTGAAGGAATCGGTTTCGTAGCATATAGTTGAGTTCTAATGAATTTCTTTAAATATCGGTTTCTTTGCCATGGAAGAACTCCGACATTTCTGTTGGGATGTCGTATTATGTGCTTAGCGCAATATTTAATGACTGCTATGCACTCATCTGAAAAATGTCGATATGAACGATGATTATAGTAAACAATTGTCTCCGGTTTATGACCGAGAGTGATCAGCACCTGTTGAAGTGCCCAGTTTTGTAAGATGCCCCCGTAATTATAACCCAACGGTTGGGTGAGTATCCCAATTTTCATTTTGTGTTCTGTGTAAAGTCTTGTATTTTGATTTCCGCCTTAATTCCTAAGTTTTTTTAGCATAGCATTCTTTAATTTATCTTTCATTGGTTTCGTAAGCCCTAAAAAATAGATTGTCGGTATACATATTCCAAGGCATATTGCAGTAATCTTGCATAGTGCGACGAATCCATTATCATCAATTTGTCTTGTAAGCAGATATGAAATTGAACCGGCCACAAGAGTGACAGTCAGACATGGCTTATAGACATTCAATATCTCAGACCAGGTATATTTGACAATTTTAATAATAAGGATGGGTTTGACTATCAGGCCTAAAATTGCATACAATATGAGACTTGCCCACGAAAGGGCTATTGGAGATGCCCCCATTTTAAACATAATATAAACAATTGGAAACATGAGGAAACCAATTGTGGGGGAAATCAGTGCGTTGAGTTTTAAATCTCCTTTAGCGTAAAGGGCTGTGTAGAATGATGTGTCAAATACCTGGAAAAGGCTCTGAACTATTACAAGCTGTAGAAAAATCACAGTATATTGGGGAACTTCTTTGAGCCAAACATGGAGTAGAGGACTTGCGGCCATAAAAATTGGAATGGCAAGAAGTAGCATCATATAGTAACTAAATTTTGTCGATGAAAGAAGCAATGATTTAGATTCTTCATAGTTTGTGGCTGCATATTGCTTTACTATCTGAGGGTTGACCGCAACCCTGAAATTTGATACAAAATTGTTGGCGGCTGCATTAACTTGCAATGAAATAGTTCTTGCTGTAACGACGGCTGGGGAAAAAAACATATTTAATAAAACAATGACACCCTGACCATTTAAAGCGATACTCATATTCGCAAAAAGACTCCATCCGGAAAAACTGCCGATTTGTTTAAATATTTTAGCATGGAAAGAGGGAAAACATCTACATTCAGGAAAATTGCGCAAACAATTAATTAGATAAAATATAGTGTTGCTGGCTTGAACCAATAACAAAAGGAACGCGTAAAATATAAGATGGTTGATATCGCCTACGTTTAGAAGATATACTACGCCGAGTTTAGCTGCAACATCATATATACCCATATATGCAAATAAATTTAAGCGTTCATGAGCAATTATTGATGCAACATATGGACCACTGAAAAGACTTATTGCAGTTGTGAGTATTGAGAGATGATATGCCCACAATGCAGCATTCTTGCTCTCAGCAGGAATCTGTAACTTGTTATTTACAAACCAAAGTCCAACTGTTTCGGCCGCTATAACAATAAGCGCAATCAATATGAGCTGTAAGCAAATTGTTGAAGCAAAGGTTGCTTTGAGAGATTTAGGATCGTTTTTACCAAGCTCGAATGTAATAAAACGGGAGATGCCGGTACCCAACGCTCCATTGAGAAATGTCATCATTCCTACGATTCCTCCAACAGATTGGTAGATGCCGAAGTCTTCGATTCCTAATATTTCTAAGATAACTCTTGAAGTGTAAAGGCTAATAACCATTACAAAGAGCATTCTGAAATAAAGGAAAACTGTATTCTTTGCTATTCGACCTTTGTTTACAGATTCCATTTATGTAGTAGAAAGATTACAGAATTGTAAAATCACAATTATCAGGATTGTACCGAAGTCTTGAGTCAAGATTGAGCCTGTCAATTAGTTTCATGTCATCTAAACTCAACTCAAAATCAAAAATGTCTATATTCAATTTCTGATGAGCGGGATTTAGAGCTCTTACAACGGGAATTACTCCGTTTTGGATATGCCATCGTAAAATTATCTGGACGAATGTTTTTCCATATTTTTTTTCAAGTGTCTTTAACAATGGCAATCTTACCAATCTGTCATCATATCTCGCTACTGGCGTGTATGCCTCAACAATAATTCCTTTGGATTTGCAATATTCAATCAACGCTTTTTGGGTGAATAGGGGATGAACTTCAACCTGATTTATCTCTGGGAGTTCTCCTGTTGCTTTTTCGAGCTCTTCGATATGATGCGGATGACAGTTGGCCACGCCTAAAATACGTATATAACCTTCTTTTTTTAGGCGAATCATTTCTTTCCAGGTGTCAACGTATTTATCTGTTACAGGCCAGTGAAACTGAAGTATATCAATACGTTCAACGCCCCATTTTGATAATGTATCAAAGAATTCTTGTCTTACTTTGCCTTGGAATTGAGCATGATTGCTAATCCTTGAGGTCAATATGAGATCATTAATATCAGCTTTTGATTTGCAGATAGCTTCCGATATTAATTCTTGATTGCCGTAGGCGTTGGAATAATCTAATAATTGAAATCCATTATTAAAAGCACTTGCTATAGCATTGACAAAATCTCTTTTTTGCTTATAATGTCCGTAAAGCTTGTTATAAACTCTTAATAAAAGGTTTGACATTGGACCTCGACTTTTTTGCATTTTTGCCGAATAACCCATTATCCCCGGTCCAAAACCGATTGCAGGAATCTCAATTCCTGACCGCAAATGAAACGTATCTAATCGCTGGTTCATTTTCTTATAGTGAGTATAGTTGCTCCCCATGATAAACCAACTCCGAAGCCTGCAATAAGCACATTTCCGGTTAACAGCCCTTGGGCTTTGGCATCGGCTAATGCGATTGGAACTGTAGAGGATACAGTATTGCCGATGTTTTCCATATTCAAAAAGAAGCGAGAATCGTCAATCTTGAGCTTGGTTTTTAGATGGTTAAGCATAAATATGTTTGCTTGATGGAAGACAAAAAGGCTGATATCTTCTTTTGATAGACCGTTTTTATCTAGTGTTAGTCTGACCATTTTAGGAACAGTTAACAATGTGAAGCTGAAAATCTCTCCCCCGTTCATGTAAAGATAATCTGATGAACGTGGGTTCCCGTTTTCATCGAATACTAGATCATGCGCCTTCTCAGGGTGTGCCATTCCACCAGATCTGATAATTAGATTTTCGGCCCCTTGTCCATCTGTACCTAAAATAAAATCTCCAATTTCAGCAAACCCTGAATTAGAAACGATTGTAGCAGATGCTGCATCACCAAAAATTGTCCTGTTCCCTTTGTCGCGTGGATGAATATGTTTATTGTATGCTTCAGATGTGATCAAAAGTACATTCTTTGCTATACATGATTCTATAAACCCTTTAGCTACAGCGAGTCCATATTCATACCCGGAACATCCAAGATTGAAATCGAAGGCACCGCATTTTGTTGATAAACCAAGCCGTGCTTGTACTAAACATGCAGTGCTTGGTAGAAAATAGTCCGGACTCTGTGTGCAGACAAGAACGAAGTCGATGTCTTTTCGGCTAATTTCAGGATTTTCAAAGAAAAGCCTTTCCGACGCTTTCACTGCCATATCGGATATTGTCTCATTATCGGCAATGTGTCGCTGTTTTACTCCTACTTTATCAAGAATTTTTTCTACAGTCCATTCCGGAAAATCCGCGACCAGTTTTTCGTTGGTCACAATAGTTTCTGGAAGATAATATGATATCGCCTTGACAAATGCTGACATATTACTTATTATGATTGCTATTTTAAAGTGAATTCGCCCCCCCGGTAATATCAATGCAGCTTCCGGTCATCCAGGAACTGCAATTTGATAATAGATATATTGAAAGATATGCAATATCCTCAGGTTTTCCATACCTTCCAAGCGGGTAGGACTTCTCGGCTTCATGATAATCTACTCCTGTTAAGGCCGCGTCTCGTTCCACAAGCTCGGTCCATACCATAGCCGGACATATGCAGTTTACTCTAATTTTCAGGGGCGCAAGTTCGAGTCCGAGGACTTTGGCATATGCTATTAAGGCACTTTTTGATGCGGAATATAGACCATTCCCAATTGTCGGTGCGAATGCAGCCCGCGATGCGATGAAGATTATTGATGCAGACTTGTTTACTTTTTTCTCTTTAAGTAAGGCTCTTTGTAGAAGAACAGGTGCGTCAAAATTAGTCTTCATTACTCGTTCAATATCTTTCCCTTTAATCATTTTTGATAATGTACGATCGCCGATACCCGCGCAATGGACAATGCCGTCAAGAGGTTCTACTTGCCTCGCTATAATGTCGGCAGAGTCATCTGATGTCAAATCTAAAGGGATTGATGTTGCCTTAACATTGTCAGGGATGTCTGCCACAACGTCGCTAAGTCGTTGAGAATTTCGGCCATTAATATAAATGTCGGCGCCCATTTTTGCGACCTCAATAGCTATCTGTTTGCCGATGCCGCTACTTGCGCCGGTTATCAGTATTTTTTTCCCTTCAAGGGTAAAAGGATTATACGATGTTGCCATCATTATATCTTACTTTGAATCAGATCATAAAGATCCTGCAAAGTATCAGCCTCTCTGATTTCTTTTCCTGAAATAACTACATCAAAATTTTCGTCAGCAAATGAGATAATTGAAAGAGTAGCGAGTGAACTGTATTCCGGAAGTTCTTTAAAGTAGGTATCAGGAGTAAGATTCAAATCTCTGGCATCATCGAATACTTCTGAAAATTTGTTAACGAATTCTGTAATATTCATATTTTGAAGTTTATAATTTAATATTTCCATAATACATCTTCATCCACTATAACCGCTGGATTCCCAGATACCATAGCATTTGCCGGTACGTTTGACGTGACAAATGCTTTGGCTCCGATGATTGCACCATCTCCGATTTTCACCCCAGGCATGATAGTGCAACCTTCGCATAACCATACCTTATCACCTATTATCACAGGCCTTGAGTTTTTATATCCGGCTCGGTTAATATAATGATTACCATTATTATCTCTAATCGTGACTCCTCGGCCAATCTGTACGCCTTCTCCAATTTCAATCTTTTCGCCGCAAACTATTGTAAGGTTGACGTTGCTGCCACCTTTACCTTTGATTATAAGCTCGGCATTTGGAAAAATTTCAATATCGGAACCATACCCAATATTGAAATTATTGCATACCGTCAAAGTCGCATTTTCGTCAACAAGAATCTTTGTCTCGGAATGACTTCTTCTATATCTGCCTGTGCCCATTCTTAATAAACCGTTTATATTAAGAATGGCTTTCGTTGAAATTTGACAATATGAATTTGGCGCAAAAGAAATATACTGCTTCGAAACAATAGATGATAGAGAATTATGTCGCAATGTGCGAAGTGTGGACTTGAGATGATATATTCCTAGCAATGTTTGTTTTGAAGTTCTGAGGATCGTTTTTACCCATTTCTTAAGCGTTGTTCTCTTATTATGAGACGGTTTAGGAAAGAAGTTGTATTTTTTAGCTAATTCGGTGAACGATAGATTGCTAACATCTCTAAAAAAAATGGCTCTATCTATATTGGGTTTTTCAGCATCTTTTGTTAAGGCTGGATTTCCCCCCAGAGTAGCTTCGAATGGCATTTGAATATAGTTCAATCTATCTTTGATTTTGTTGAACCATTCCTTGCCTTTCTGGGAGTTTATCATGACAAGAGAGGTCCCTAAATTTTTTTCTAACTCCTTGTTGTATTTTTCAATACCCCAGAAATCTGCAAGAGTAATATCTGAAATTCGTGGAAATCCTCTAAATTTACATTCATAACATGCCGGTCGGATATATGCATGTGTGCCTATATATCCTTGCGTAAAGTTGCTTTGGTGTCTAGTCTCGAATTTAACCTGCCCATTAGCTAACCTTACTTTCTGTGTAAGATTACGCCATCCGAATTCCTTACTTTTAGCTTTTGCGTAAACGACAGGACTTCCATATCTTTCTTCAAATGAGTCAATGTATTTTCCCCAAATCATAGGAGAATTAATACCTAGACAGATAAAATCGAGAATAACAAGATTGTCGTACGGCTTTTTTAAAAATGCTCTTAAAGCAGCCATTTGACAGGGACATCCGCAAACAAGTACCTTTTCACCTGCCGTTAGCAACTTTTTGACTTGATTATAAAATCCAGTGAGGTCGCTTTGAAGATATTTACTACTCCTTAATTTTGGCAGATCTTTTTTATCGGCAGAGATAAATTGTTTTACAGATTTGCAGTCGTCGCTAAAAATAGCTCCTCCTACGAAACCTTTATCCCGATACATTCTATCTGCAAATGCAGAGAAAAGGCCCCCAGAGGTGCTATCGAAAACAACTTCCAAATTTTTATTTTCAGCGGCATAACTTTCTGGTTCTTGAAAGTCATTTTTTTTTAACTCCGTAGAGTGGATAATAGGACACGTTTTTTCGCATAGACCGCAATTGATACATTTATCCATATCAACTGTGGGATACCAAAAGCCTTCCTGATCAATATTGAAATTTATCGCGTGTGTTGGACAAATGTCACCACATGCATTACAACCGCAACATTCAACTTTGTCTTTTATATCGATCATGTAATAATGATATTTTACAGAAAACTCTGAGATGTTTTACAG